>Ga0129313_1000131_pt1 | contig 74296 bp, 70 predicted proteins | sample O1105metagenome_FD_94436 | JGI IMG/M metagenome (GOLD analysis project Ga0129313, IMG submission 94436) | Orangutan group fecal microbial communities from fecal samples from Wisconsin, USA - O1105 metagenome | ecosystem: Host-associated > Mammals > Digestive system > Large intestine > Fecal...
AAAAAGGCTCAGGAGCTAAAGGCTAAATATGGCATTACCCCTGGTCTGGCTGTAATTATAGTTGGGGAAAATCCAGCTTCTCAGGTGTATGTCCGCAATAAGCACAAGGCTTGCACTGAGCTGGGCTTTTATTCCGAGGGGGTGGAGCTGCCTGCTACCACTACTAGAGAAGAGCTTTTGGCGGAGATTCAGCGTTTGAATAATGACGAAAAGATTCATGGTATCCTGGTACAGCTGCCTTTGCCAAAGGAATTGCAGCCATATGAATCTGAGGTGCTGGAGGCTATTAATCCATTGAAGGATGTGGATGGCTTCCATCCAGTTAATGTAGGCCGTCTGGTAACTGGCCAGAAGGCACTGGTGCCTTGTACCCCTCATGGCTGTCTCCGTATGCTGGAGCTGGCAGAGATTCCTGTAGAGGGAGCCAATGCTGTGATTATTGGCCGCAGCAATATTGTGGGTAAGCCTATGCTTCACCTACTGCTGGGGAAAAATGCTACTGTTACCATCTGCCATTCTAGAACAAAGAATTTGGCAGAGATTACCCGTCAGGCAGATATTCTGGTAGCAGCTGTAGGCAAGGCTGGCTTTGTTACCGCAGATATGGTTAAGCCAGGCGCTGCTGTTATTGATGTAGGTATTAACCGCATTGCTCCTAAGAAGCTGGTGGGGGATGTGGATTTTGAAGCCGTGAAGGAAGTGGCAGGAGCCATTACTCCTGTACCTGGAGGCGTGGGACTGCTGACCATTGCCATGCTGATGCAGAATACTGTAGAGGCAGCCCGCTTACAAATGGAAGGCTAAGGTTCAATATCTAAGCTAGGGTTTTGCCGGTGAGATTACCTGTCCTGGGGGCGGGAAGCTACACTGGAAACATATATTTCTTGTAGTATATAGGGAGGTTGTTGTCGAATGAAAACAGACGTAGAAATTGCACAGGAAGCCCAGATGCAGCATATTAGGGAAATTGCTGCTAAGCTTGGTCTGACAGAGGATGATATTGAATTGTACGGCAAGTACAAGGCAAAGATTTCCTTGGATGCTTGGAACAAGGTAAAGAATGGTCCAGATGGCAAGCTGGTTCTGGTTACTGCCATTAATCCTACACCTGCTGGTGAGGGTAAAACCACTACCAGTGTAGGCTTGGCTGATGCTTTCCACAAGCTGGGACATAAGGTTGCTGTAGCTCTCCGTGAGCCATCCCTGGGGCCATGCTTTGGTCTGAAGGGCGGCGCTGCTGGCGGCGGCTATGCTCAGGTAGTTCCTATGGAGGATATTAACCTGCATTTTACTGGTGATTTTCATGCTATTACAACAGCCCACAATCTGTTGGCAGCAGTTATAGATAACCATATCCAGCAGGGCAATGCGCTGGATATTGATGTACGCCGTGTGGCTTGGAAGCGGGTTCTGGATTTGAACGACAGAGCTCTTCGCAATGTGGTAATTGGTCTTGGTGGCAAGGCTCATGGTGTCCCAAGAGAGACTGGCTTCGATATTACTGTAGCCTCTGAAATGATGGCCATTCTTTGCTTGGCCAGCGACCTGGAGGATATGAAGAAGCGTCTGGGAGAAATCGTAGTAGCTTACAGCCGTGATGGCCGTGCTATTAGAGCTGAGGAGCTGAATGTAACTGGTGCTCTGACTCTTCTGTTTAAGGATGCTATCAAGCCAAATCTGGTACAGACCTTGGAGGGAACTCCTGCCTTGATTCATGGCGGCCCATTTGCTAATATTGCTCATGGCTGCAACTCTGTTATGGCTACCAAATTCGCTTTGAAGTTTGCTGATATAGCTATTACTGAGGCCGGTTTTGGTGCTGACCTTGGCGCAGAGAAGTTCCTGGATATTAAGTGCCGCTTCGCTGGTATTCATCCAGATGCAGTAGTTATTGTAGCTACTGTTAGAGCTTTGAAGATGCACGGTGGTGTACCAAAGACTGAGCTGGGCAAGGTGGATATGGCAGCTCTGGAGAAGGGTTTGGCTAACCTGACCAAGCATATTGAGAATGTACACAAATTTGGCCTGCCTGCTGTAGTGGCTATTAATGCTTTCCCTACCGATACCAAGGAAGAATTGGATTTCGTAGAGGAGAAGTGCAACGCTTTGGGGGCATCTGTAGCCCTGTCCCAGGTATGGGCCAAGGGTGGCGAAGGCGGCGTGGAGCTGGCAGAAAAGGTATTGGAGGCTATGAAGCAGCCTGCTGATTTCCACTATATGTATGAGGTGGAACAGAGTATTCCTGAGAAAATTGAGGCCATTGCCAAGGCTATCTATGGTGCTGATGGAGTAGATTTTACTGCTCCAGCCAAGAAGCAGCTGGCAGAGATTGAGGCTTTGGGACTGGACAAGATGCCTATTTGCATGGCCAAGACACAGTATTCCTTGTCTGATGATGCCACCAAGCTGGGACGTCCAGAGGGCTTCCGCATTACTGTTAAGGAGCTGCGGATTTCTGCTGGTGCCGGCTTTATTGTAGCTCTTACTGGCAATATTCTCACCATGCCAGGCCTGCCAAAGAAGCCAGCAGCCGAGAATATGGATATTGATGTAAACGGCAAGATTACCGGCTTGTTCTAATGTATGTGGAGAGGTAGAGCAGGTGCCTAGGCTGATGTCTGCACAGGTGCTTGTTCTGACTCTTATTGATATTAAATGTATAATGGAAGTGATATAGTGGGAAGAATTTCTTTGGAACTGGTGCCACGTACACCAGAAGAACTGCGCAGCAATTTGGAATTGGTAAAGGAAAAAATCAAGGGCATTGATTTGATTAATATTCCAGATTTGCTGCGTTTGGAAACCAGAAGCTGGCAGGGGGCAGCCATTGCCCAGGATTATTATCCAGCTGTTATGCCTCATATCAGGGCTATTGATGTTAATCTGGCGGAACCTTTAGCTATGCGGCCGGAGCTGCGGCAAAGCGGTATTACAGAGGTGCTGGTTATTGAGGGAGATCCTCCCCAGGATATGACACATAAGGTTTATCCTACTATTACCACTGATGTTATACAAAAATTCCATCAGGAAATGCCTGAGGTAAAGGTTTATGCCGGTATTGACCAGTATCGTGGCAGTATGCGTCAGGAGCTGTATCGTATTCATAGAAAGCTGCAGGCAGGTGCTGTAGGTTTCTTTACCCAGCCATTTTTTGATATGCGTTTTTTGGAAATGTATGCTGATATGCTGGAGGGACAGAATGTTTACTGGGGTATTACGCCAGTGGCCTCCGAGCGTTCCCAAAGCTATTGGGAAATGAAGAACAATGTTATTTTTCCAAAAGATTTCCAGCCTACCCTTGAATGGAGCATTGAATTTGGCTGTAAGGTAAGGGATTTTGCCAAGCAGCATGGAGATAATCTATATTTGATGCCTATTCGTGGCAACCTCGAAGCCTATCTGGAAGGAATTTTGGGCTAAAAGTTTTTTCTGCCTTTGGGGATATGTTGTGTATGTTATGAAAAATTTCCTCAAAGGTTTTAGCTATTATAAAGGAGAGTTGAAAGATGTTCAAGATTTTGAAGAAGCAGGAGCTTTCTCCTGGTATTTTTCATTATGACATTGAGGCACCAAGAGTGGCCAAGAAGGCTCAGGCAGGACAGTTTATTGTCCTCAGAGTTGATGAGGATGGGGAAAGAATCCCACTGACTATTGCGGATTTTGACCGTGAAGCAGGCACTATCACCTTGATTTTTCAGGTAGTAGGCGCTTCTACTCAGATGCTGGCTGCCAAGAATGAAGGGGATTCTATTGTGGATTTTGCCGGCCCTTTGGGACAGCCATCTGAGATTCATGAGAATATGGGCACCATTGTCTGCATTGGCGGCGGTATTGGTGTTGCTCCGGTTTATCCTATTGCTAGAGCCATGCATGAGGCAGGCAACAAGGTTATTTCTATTATGGGTGCCAAAACCAAGGATATTCTGATTTTTGAGGACAAAATGCGGGCTATTTCTGATGAGGTTTTGATTGCCACCGATGATGGTTCCTATGGTGTCAAGGGCTTTGTTACCACTGCTCTCCAGCAGTTGGTGGATAGAGGGGAAAAGATTGATCAGGTTACTGCTATCGGCCCTGGCGTTATGATGCGCAGTGTGGTAGAGGCTACCCGTCCATTGGGTATCAAGACGATTGTTTCCCTGAACCCAGTTATGGTTGATGGTACTGGTATGTGCGGCGGCTGCCGTGTGCAGGTAGGGGATGAAATGAAATTTGCTTGTGTAGATGGTCCAGAGTTTGATGGCCATTTGGTAGATTTTGACAGCCTTATGTCCCGCAGCCGGATGTTCCGTCCACAGGAAGCACAGGCCAAGGATCATGTTTGCAATATCGGACTGGGGAGGTAATGAAAAATGGCATTAGTAATGGAAAAGCACAAGATGCCGGAGCAGGATCCAAAGGTTCGTGCTCGTAATTTTCAGGAGGTAGCACTGGGCTATGATGAGGATACTGCTGTAGCTGAGGCAGAGCGCTGCCTTAACTGTAAGGTACCAAAGTGCCGTCAGGGCTGTCCTGTACAGGTAAATATTCCTGCTTTTATCGGCAAAATCAAGGAACGGGATTTTGATGCCGCTATAGATATTATCAAGGAGTCCAACTCCCTGCCAGCCGTATGTGGCCGTGTCTGCCCACAGGAGAATCAGTGCGAGAAGCATTGTATTATGGGCATCAAGGGTGAGCCAGTAGGTATTGGTCGTCTGGAGCGGTTTGTTGCTGACTATCAGCTGGCTAAGAATGAGGAAATCAAGCCAATTCAGTTTGCTGAAGATGCTCAGAAGGTAGCTGTTATTGGCGCTGGCCCTTCTGGTTTGTCCTGTGCTGGAGATTTGGCAAAGATGGGCTATAAGGTTACTATTTTTGAGGCCCTTCATGTAGCTGGTGGTGTACTTTCCTATGGTATTCCAGAGTTCCGTCTGCCAAAGGATAAGATTGTACGCCGTGAGGTAGAGAATCTCCAGAAGCTGGGAGTTACCATTGAGGTTAATGCTATTGCTGGCCGTCTCTTTACTGTAGATGAGCTGATGGGTGAAATGGGCTTTGATGCTGTATATGTAGGTACTGGTGCCGGCCTGCCTCATTTTATGCATATTCCTGGCGAGAATCTCAACGGTGTATATTCCTCCAATGAGTTCCTGACTCGCTGCAATCTGATGAAGGCTTATGATTTTCCTAACCATCTGACTCCTATTGCTATCGGCAAGAATGTAGCCGTAGTAGGTGGTGGTAATGTAGCTATGGATGCTGCTCGTACCTCTCTCCGTCTGGGGGCAGAAAATGTTTATATCGTTTATCGCCGTTCTGAGGCAGAGCTGCCAGCTCGTGCTGAGGAAGTGCATCACGCCAAGGAGGAGGGGATTCAGTTCAAGCTGCTGAATAACCCTGTGGAGATTCTTGGTGATGAAAACGGCTGGGTAAAGGGGCTGAAATGTATCAAGATGGAGCTGGGCGAGCCTGATGCTTCCGGCCGTCGTCGTCCAGTAGCTATTGAAGGCTCTGAGTTTGAGCTGGATGTGGATACAGTGATTATGGCTATTGGTAATGGTCCAAACCCAATTGTGGCTTCCACTACTCCTGGTATGGAAACCAACAAGCGGGGCAATATCGTAGCTGATGAAGAAACCTGTGCTACCACTAAGGAAGGCGTATTCGCCGGCGGTGATATTGTAACAGGAGCTGCAACTGTTATTCTGGCAATGGGTGCTGGCAAGAAAGCCGCAGCCGCTATTGACGCATATCTCAAAAGCAAGAAATAAATAAAACGAGGGGTTATTTCACTAAGAAATTAGTGGATAGCCCCTTTTTCATATGATTGGATTGCATATATCGTGGTTTTTCGTATATTGAGAATAAAAGTAAGCAATTTGATATTCATTTTATTGGTATAAATTAATTCTAAAATTTGCTATACAAGTGCATTAATATTTGTTATAATATCATTAGTTAAAGGACAGATATACTGATGTGTATCTGTAGTATAAAAGGAGGAATTTTTAAATGAAAGTAACAGTTGTAGGCGCAGGTAATGTAGGAGCAACAGCAGCAAATGTAATTGCCAGCGCAGGTTATGCTAGCGAAGTAGTTCTGCTCGATATCAAAGAGGGCGTTTCCGAAGGTAAGGCTATGGATATGATGCAGACTGCACAGATCCTGAACTTCAACACTACTATTACCGGTGTTACCAACGACTATGCAGCTACTGCAGGTTCCAAGGTTGTTGTTATCACTTCCGGTATTCCTCGTAAGCCTGGTATGAGCCGTGAGGATCTGATCGGTGTTAACGCTGGTATCGTTGGCAGCGTTATTGAGCAGGCTGTAAAGTATTCTCCAGATGCTATCTTCATCGTAATCTCCAACCCAATGGATGCTATGACCTATTTGGCACTGAAGAATTCCGGTCTGCCTAAGAACCACGTAATCGGCATGGGCGGTATGCTTGACAGCTCCCGTTTCCGTTATTTCCTGTCCAAGGCTCTCCAGAAGGCTGGCTATCCAGCAACTCCTACCGACATTGAGGGCATGGTAATCGGTGGTCATAGCGACAAGACCATGGTTCCTCTCGGATCCATTGCTACTTACAAGGGTATTCCTGTATCTCACCTCCTCAGCGAGGCAGAGCTTGAGGATGCTATTGCACAGACCAAGGTTGGCGGTGCTACCCTGACTAAGCTGCTGGGTACTTCCGCTTGGTATGCTCCTGGTGCTGCTGCAGGCGAGCTGGTTAAGTCCATCATTACTGATGGCAAGAAGCTCATTCCTTGCTGCGTATATCTCGAGGGCGAGTATGGCGAGGATGATCTCTGCATCGGTGTTCCTGTAATCCTGGGCGCTGACGGCGTTGAGAAGATCGTTGAGCTGAAGCTGGATGGCGTAGAGAAGGATCGTTTTGCTGAGTCCGTAGCTGCTGCACGTAACACTCAGAACAATCTGGGCGACGCTCTGAAGAAGTAATTGATATTGCTTCACAAATTCAATATAGCAAGCTAGCATAACCAAAGACCTGCGGAGAAATCTGCAGGTCTTTTTTTCTGTGCACATCCACATTTGTTAAAAAGAATTTAGCAAAATTTCAACAATGATTAATAATATTTATAAAAGTATTAAATTCTTTTTAGGCATTATAAAGGCCATATTAGGAGAGGATAGGAGATTAGGACTGGAAAAATTGGAGAAAATAAAAAATATAGGCAAAAAGTATTAATAAAAGACTTTTCCCAGACGATATATATGTAAAGGAGTTGAAAGTATGTAGGTAGTTTATTGTTCCCTGGTAGCAAATGAGGTGATTGTCATGATGGGCAAAATTGATAAAGTAAGCAGAATTACAGGCGTAAAGCTGGACCCCAACAGCCCTTGGCTGCAGAGGCGGCAGAGGGATGGTCAGGGTAATGAGGGAAGCTTTCAGGATATGCTGAAGAACCGCAAGAGCCGGTTGGAGGCCAGTGCTCCCGAAACCGAGGCTGCTACCTGGGAGGGCAATGGAGCTACTCAGTCCTTGTTTTATGAAAAGGGCGTAAATTTGGATTTCTTTTATCATCAAAGAATAGGAATGTAGTTGTATATGCTAGACCACGAGAAATATATGCGCATGGCTCTAAAAGAGGCTGTTAAGGCCTATCAGCAGGGAGAGATTCCCATTGGGGCAGTTTTGGTAAACAATGAGGATGGTCAGGTGGTAGCCACTGGCTTTAACCTGAGGGAGCAGGCTATGGATGCAACAGCTCACGCAGAAATGGAGGCCATTCGCAAGGGATGTCAGGCTCTTCATCGCTGGCGCCTTAGCGGCTGTACATTATATGTAACCATTGAGCCATGTGCTATGTGCGCCGGGGCGTTGGTAAACAGCAGAATAGACAGGCTGGTATATGGCAGTAATGAATCAAAATTTGGAGCTGTAGAGTCTATTTTTAATGTGGTGAATCATAAATTATTGAATCACCGCATGGAGGTAGTGGCTGGGGTTTTAGAAGATGAATGCCGTCAGCTGATGAAAAGCTTCTTCCATATGCGGCGCTTGCAGAATAAAGCCCGCAAGCAAAAGCAGCATTAATTGGACTGTTAAATAATTTATCAAAATAAAAATCCCGCTACACTAGGGCAGTGTAGCGGGATTTTTTGTTGGCTGGGATTAAATATCCCAATGAATATTGTCTGGATTTGGGGTGGCCTTGTCGATTTCTGCCATAATCCAGGAAATATTTTCATGCTGAGCCTCAAAGGCGGTTTTTAATTTTTCCTGATTAATAGGTGGAATATCCATAGCATGGAGAGCCATATGCATAAAGTCCTTGGCTACCAGCACTACGCCACGCTCTGCGGCCAGCTGGGCCTTGAAGCGATAGCCATAATAGAGATAACTGTTGTGAGCCACAGGAATATCCTTGAAAAATTCAATTCGTTCGTCTGCTTCCGCTTCTGCTTCCTCAGTACGGTTCATAAGATGAAGCAGATTCCAACGGTCAGCCCACAGCTCTCCCCGAAGAATGTATTTGTAGAGAAAATCTGATTCCTCAGCAGTTTCCAGAGCGATATTGATGTAGTTGAGAGCCTCCTCGTAACGGTTGGCCTCCCGCTCCATCTGACTGAGGTGCTGGAGAGCATAGGTCTTTTCCTCAATGTCCTCAGCGTTTTCAGGATCTGGCTCCACATCAATTATGGAGTGGAATAGCTCCTTGGCTGCCTCTGGACGATTCAGCTCCGGCATGGCCAGAAAATGAGCCAATCTAGCTCGGCAATGCCAATCCTCATAGCCACCGGCGAAAAGCTTTTCTGGTGGGCGGGCAGTGGTTTCCAATACGGTATCTACCAGTACATCAAATTGTTCCTTATCCATAGTAAATCTCCTTCAAATTTATATACAATATTTTTGTTATTAATAGCGCAGGGGTATCTGATTGGCCAGTAAAACTACAAATCCCACAAGGCTAAGGCCGATTAATACCAGACCGCCGTAATTGGGCATGCTGTCCAGATTACAGAGGAACAGCAGGGACAAGAGCAGCAGCACATTGACCAGCAGAGCTATAATCCAGCTGGTGCGCTGGCGTTTTTTTACCATAATAGCAATGTTCTTAGCGGTGGCAATAGTGCCAATGCTATTGGTGTGAATCAGCACATCTGCCATATCCTTAACGCTTTGCTGGGCGTATTCCAAGGCAAAGCTAAGATCACAGCTGCGGAGAGCACCTTCAAATTTGCTGGTGCGACCAGCAGCAGCAACCACCTGACCAGTGGCCTGCTTCAACAGCATTTCCTTGGCCTTTTCCAGATTACTTAGCTGGCTCCGCAGGACATCTGCCCCAGAGGCCTTAAGATAGCTTTTGGCAGTGGAGCGATTGCTGCCACTCATAATAGTAACCTTGATACCGGTTTCCTGCAAAAAGCTGATGTCCCCAGGAATACTGCGTTTCAGCTTGTCCTGCAGGGTAATAAAGCCACGGCAGAATTTGCCGATAGCCACAAAAACAATAATCTGTCCCTTGTAGGCCAGCTGGTCTGCCTTGGTGTAGATTTCCGCCGGAATATCAATGCCCTGCTCCTGCAAGAAATCAGCAGAGCCAACGCTAAGAGTCTGGCGGTTCATAAGAGCCTCTGCTCCTCGGCCGTTGACAGGATTGGAGGTGGAAATCTCTGGCAGATCCAATCCTCTAACATGAGCTTCCTCCACAATAGCCTCTGCTATAGGATGGTGGATGCCTGTTTCAATGGCTGCCGCCAAGGCCAGCAATCTGGCGGAGGAAATGCCGTTAGGATATATATCCGTAACCTGGGGTACTCCATAGCTGATGGTGCCAGATAGATTTACTACCAATTCCTGCAGCTGGCTGAGGAGAGGCAGTTTCTGTCTGTTTTTCAGCACGATTTTCCATTTTCTTAGCAGGCGCCGTACTTGCCAAGGAAAAAGGATTTTTTGCAGTCCCAGATTCAACAGATTAAAAATAACCAGAATGGCGGCAAATATGATATATATTCTGAAGGGCTGTCCCTCCAGCAGAAGATAGTCCAAAAAAATCACCCTCTTAGAAAAGTATATTACTAAAATATTATCCTTTTCTTGGGAAGAAAAGTCAATAATACTTGCTGAAAAGCTAAAAAATTGGTAGAATTTATAAGTAATAAGTAAATTTCGAACAATGGGATGTGGGGATACATTGCTAACTTTAAGTGCGAATGCAAAGATTAATCTAACCCTTGATATTCTTGGCACCAGAGAGGATGGATATCATGAGGTGGCTATGATCATGCAGGAAATTTCTCTGCATGATACTTTGAGCATGGGGAAAATTAATCAGGGTATTAGTTTGACCATTGCTATTGAGGGGCAGCAGGGAACTCTGCCGGCAGATGAAAGCAATCTCTGCTGGAAGGCTGCAGCTCTGGTACAAAAGGAATACAATTTGCAGGAAGGTGTGGAGATTCACCTTACCAAGAGGATTCCTATGGCAGCTGGCTTGGCTGGAGGCTCCGCTGATGCGGCAGCTGTGTTGAAGGGCATGAATCATCTTTTCCGGCTGGGCATGACAGAGGCAAGACTCTGTGAGTTGGGAGCAAGATTAGGCTCTGATATTCCTTTCTGTATTATGGGAGGCACTATGCTGGCTACCGGCCGAGGCGAGATTTTAACCAGATTGCCTGGTTTCCCAAGGCTTAGTGTGGTTTTGGCCAAGCCACCGGTGGGGGTATCTACAGCTTGGGCTTACAAAACCTATGATGCAGGCTATGATGGTCCTCATCCTGATAATGAGGCTATGCTGGCGGCTATTCATGAGGGAGATGCTCACAAGGCAGCTGGTTTGCTGTGTAATGTACTGGAGGGTGTTACAGAAGTTGAACATCCTGTGATCGCAGATTACAAGAGGCTTATGCTGGAGCATGGGGCTATGGCCAGTATGATGTCCGGCAGCGGCCCAACAGTTTTTGGCCTGGTAAGAGAAAAGCAGCAGGCATGGCATTTGGCAGATACACTGAAGAAATACGATGGTGAAGCCGGTGTCTTTGTGGCTGAGACTTTAGGTTAATTTTTTATTTTAGAATAAAAGGATTTGAGTTTAATGGAAAAAAAGCTGACACCTATTAAATTGGATAGTTATCAGCCTTTGCGGGAGGTTGTGTGTGAAACCCTTCGGGATGCTATCCGCAAAGGTGTACTGGCTCCTGGCGAGCGCCTGATGGAAATCCAGCTGGCAGAGGAACTGGGGGTAAGCCGTACTCCTGTTAGAGAGGCTATCCGCAAGCTGGAGCTGGAAGGATATGTCATTATGATGCCTCGTCGTGGTACTTATGTGGCCAATCTTTCCATTCGTGATGTGAATGAGGTATTTGAGATTCGTACCTCTTTGGACTCTCTGGCCAGCGGTCTTGCTGCGGAGCGCATTACCGATGAGGAGCTGGAGCATTTGCAGCGCTTGTTGGTGTCCATTGGTGAGTACATTGAAGAAGGGGATATGGATAAAATCGTGGAAACTGATATGGAGTTCCATGATTTGCTGTATCAGGCCAGTCGTAATTCCCGCTTAGTAGGCATTATCTTTAATCTGCGGGAACAGCTGACCAGATTCCGTTCCACCTCTATGTCCTATCCAGGTCGTTTACAGGCAACCCATGAGGAGCATTGCCGTATTGTAGAGGCTATTGCCAAGGGTGATGTGAAGGAAGCCCAGGCGGCAGCAGAGTACCATATGGAGCAGGCAGAGCATACTCTCCTGGCCAGCATGGAGGAATTGAAGAAAAAGGCTGGCGGCAAGGCCGGTAAATAAAAAGGCTGATACCTGTCACGGACAGGATTTGCAGGATAGCTGGGGGAAGCCCCGAAATGGCTATCAATATGAATATATTTTTTGGAGGCAATCAAATGCTGGATTTAGTTACTGTTATTCTGGCAGCAGGCAAAGGAACTCGTATGAAGTCCAAGCTGCCCAAGGTTCTGCACAAGGCAGCAGGAAAGCCAATGCTGCAGCACGTGTTGGATGCTGCCAAGGGAGCAGGTGCCAAGCGCAATATTGTTGTTGTAGGCTTTGGCGGTGAGATGGTAAAGGAAGCTATGGGAGACCAGGCTGAGTTTGTGGTACAGGCAGAGCAGCTGGGTACTGGCCATGCAGTGCGTCAGACTGAGGCTTTGTTAAAGGATGAGCAGGGTACTGTAGTGGTGCTGTGCGGTGATACTCCTTTGGTAACAGCAGACCTGATTACCAAGCTGTATGAAGGACACAAGGCAGCAGGAGCTAAGGCAACTGTGCTGACTGCTATTATGCCAGATGCTACCGGCTATGGCCGTATTATTCGTACTGCTGATGGTGATGTAGCTCGCATTGTGGAGCAGAAGGATGCTACAGAGGAAGAGCGCAAAATCAACGAGGTAAATTCCGGTATTTATTGCTTTGAGTGTCAGGATTTGTTTGCTGCCTTGGCACAGGTTGGCTGTGATAATGCTCAGGGCGAGTATTATCTGCCAGATGTTTTGGGCATTCTCCGGGACAAGGGCGAAAAAATCTGGGCAGTAGCTGCAGATGATTATGAGTCCACTTTGGGTATCAATTCCCGCTTGCAGCTGTCTGGAGCAGAGAAGATTCTCCGCCGTCGCAAGAATATCGAGCTGATGAACAATGGCGTTACCTTGATGGATCCAGATAGCACCTTTGTGGATGCCGATGTAGAGGTTGGCCCTGATACTGTAATCTATCCATTTACCTGGCTGGAGGCTGGCACTGTAGTAGGTGCAGGCTGTGAAATCGGCCCTAACAGCCGTTTCAGCAATGCCAAGATTGGCAACGATGTTCACGCTCAGTTTGCCTATGGCCATGATTGCGTTATTGACGATGGGGTTACTATGGGCCCATATGTGCACATTCGTCCAAACAGCCATATTCACAATCATGTAAAGATTGGCAACTTTGTAGAGGTAAAGAATTCTCAGGTAGGAGAGGGTACTAAGCTGCCTCATCTCCAGTACATTGGTGATGCTGATGTAGGTGCTAATGTAAATCTGGGTTGTGGTACTGTGACTGTCAACTACGATGGTAAGAAAAAATTCCGTACTACCATTGGGGACAATGCCTTTGTAGGCTGCAATACCAGCCTGGTAGCTCCTGTAGAGGTAGGGGATGGTGCCTATATTGGTGCTGGCTCCGTTATTACAAAAAATGTGCCTAGCGGCACACTTGCTATTGGCCGGGCTCGTCAAAAGCTGATTGAGGGCTGGACTGATAAGCGGAAATAGGCTATAATAGTATCACAGGGAGGATTTGGGGAAATTCTCCCTAGAGCATTCTGGTTTCAGAACAAGGTATGCTCATAGAGTATGAGGAAAAAAGAAAATATTGGAGGCATTCAAAACAATGAACGACGCTGCGAAAAATTTACGACTTCTGGCCGGTAACGCAAACCCAGAGTTAGCACAGGAGATTTCCGAGTATCTGGATATTCCTTTGGTTGATGCACAGGTTGGCCATTTCAACAATGGTGAGATTCAGGTCATGATTGGTGAAAGTGTTCGTGGAAAAGATATTTTTATTATCCAGCCTACCTGTCAGCCTGTAAATGAGAATCTGATGGAGCTGCTGATTATGACTGACGCTTGCAAGCGTGCTTCTGCAAGAAGTGTAACTGCAGTAGTGCCTTATTATGCATATGCTCGTCAGGATCGCAAGACCCGTGGCCGTGAGCCTATTTCTGCTAAGCTGGTAGCTAACCTTATGTCCGCTGCTGGTTTGAACCGTGTAGTAACTGTTGACCTGCATGCTGGTCAGATTCAGGGCTTCTTTGATATCCCTGTAGATCATCTGGCTGCTGCTCCAGCACTGGCTGATTATTTCCGCAAGCTGGATTTGGAGGATATGATTGTTGTTTCTCCTGACCTGGGCGGTGTAACCCGTGCCCGCAACATGGCAGATTTGCTGGGTACAGGCATTGCTATTGTAGAGAAGCGTCGTCCTCGTCCTGGCTGCGCTGAGGTTATGAACCTGATTGGCGATGTAAAGGACAAGACCTGTATCATGATTGATGATATGGTTGATACTGCTGGTTCTCTCTGCGAGGGTGCCAAGGCTCTGAAGAAGCTGGGTGCTAAGGAAGTATATGCTTGCTGCTCTCATGGTATTCTTACAGATCCTGCTGTACAGCGTATTCAGGATTCCTGCATCAAGCAGCTGGTTATTACCAACACCATTCCTTTGGACCCTGCCAAGAAGCATGAGAAGATTGTCAGCATCTCTCTGGCTCCAATGTTGGCTGAGTTCATCAGATGCATCTATGAGAATGAGCCTGTCAGCAATTTGTTTGACAAGAACTGGGCAAACTAAGCCACAGGAATATATGCAAATTAAAGCTAAAGGGCGATATATTTCGCCCTTTTTCTTTTGTAAAGGTAAAGAGAGGTTAGTATTGTGAAGTTTGCAAATAGAATGAATCAGTTTGGGGAGGGGGTATTTTCCCGTCTGGCTGTTATGCGGAAAAATAGACTGGCCCAGGGTAAGGAAGTATATGATTTGAGCATCGGTGCTCCTAATATTCCTCCTACCAAGAGAATTATGGAGGTTATGGCTGAGGCGGTTATGAAGCCTGCTAATTATGTCTATGCCATTAGTGATACCCAGCAGCTGCTGGAGGCGGTAGCTCAGTGGTATAAGAGACGGTATGACGTGGAATTGAATCCTGAGACAGAAATCTGCTCCCTGCTAGGCTCTCAGGACGGTTTATCCCATATTGCTCTGTCTATTTTGGACCCAGGGGATGTTATGCTGGTACCAGATCCTTGCTATCCTATCTTTGCCGATGGCCCTCGTATTGCCGGGGCAGAGCTGTATTATATGCCACTGAAAAAGGAAAATGACTATGTAATTCAGCTGCAGGATATTCCAGAGGAAATAGCCCGCAAAGCTAAATTCATGTTGGTGTCCTATCCTAATAATCCTACAGCGGCTATGGCTCCAGAATCCTTCTATCATGAGGTAGTGGCCTTTGCCAAAAAGTATGATATTATTGTTCTCCATGACAATGCCTACAGCGAGCTGGTATTTGATGGTCAGAGCTGCGGCAGCTTTTTAAGCATTCCTGGGGCTATGGAGGTAGGCGTAGAGTTTAATTCCCTGTCCAAGACCTATGGACTGGCCGGGGCACGCATTGGCTTCTGTGTAGGCAATAAGGAAGTAGTAGGGATGCTGAAAACCTTGAAGTCCAATATGGACTATGGTATGTTCCTGCCTATTCAGGCAGCAGCAGTGGAAGCTCTGACAGGAGATCAGGCTGTGGTAGCCGAAACTAGAGCTGCTTATGAGCATCGTCGGGATGTGCTTTGTGATGGCCTTATAGAGGCTGGCTGGCATATGGAGAAGCCAGCCGGCACCATGTTTGTGTGGGCGCCAATTCCTAGCAGCTATCAGGATTCTGAGGCCTTTGTGGCAGATTTGCTGGACAAGACCGGGGTGCTGGTAACTCCAGGCAGTGCCTTTGGCCCATCTGGAGAGGGCTATGTCCGCATGGCTTTGGTACAGAGCGAGGATACCATGAAAAAAATTGTGGAGGCTGTAGCAGCCAGCGGTATCTTCGGTAAATAAAATATATTGCTAACAGTATCAAGTAGATTTCTGCTTGGTACTGTTATTTTTTTAAAAAGATATGACTTAAATTCTAAAAGAAATACAAACTTCTTGAAAACTAATTGCATATATTATAAACTAGATATGATGTTAAATATAAATTACCTCTAGGAATTTGATACATAGAGGTAAAGTGGATTTGCAATAGAGGGATGAGTATGAATAAATATGAAGAAATAGCCAGGGATATTTATAATGATATTGCTAGTGGCAAATATGAGCCAGGCAGTCAGCTGGCTTTGGAAAAGGAAATGTGTGCTCAATATGGTGTTAGCAGAATCACTGTTAAAAGGGCTGTGGATGAGCTGGTTAAGCAGGGATTGGTAGTAAAGCGCCGTGGCTCCGGCACCTTTGTGAAGGGAGTGCAGGAGGAGGATGTGGAAAATGTAGGCATGTGTGGCCAGTTTCAGGGCTTTTCTAAAAATAATGAAGGCCATGATATGCGTACTGAGGTGAAGCGGTTTGAAATTATTCATCCTACTGAGAAAATTGCAGAAAAGTTGAAAATCGGTGTGGATGATTTTGTCTACGATATTGTTCGGGTGCGTTTTTTGGATGGCAAGCCTAGTAATGTGGAATATACTCAGATGCCTATAGAAGTAATTCCCGGGGTTAAGATGGACGTGCTGGAGAACTCTATTTATAATCATATTGAGAATGTACTTAAGTTGCAGATTCAGTCTGCCCATCGTACTGTCAGCGCGGATATGCCTACGGAGGAAGAGAAGCAGTGGCTGCAAATTGAAGGTGTAATGCCAGTGTTGCAGGTGGCCCAGGTGGCTTTTCTCAGTGATGGCAGGCCCTTTGAATACTCCAAAACCAGACATCGGGCTGATACTAATGTGTTCCGGGCAGTAAGTATACATTAAGTATACATGCAAAAATATCACAAATGACTTGTTAAATATACTTTTTTGCTATACAATACATAAGTCAGTTATTATATGCAAGAAAGTAGGGATTTTTTTTATGGCGGAAACTGTTTGGTCAGTCTTGCCTCCGGTTATTACCATTGTTTTGGCCTTGGCAACCAAAGAGGTGTACATGTCATTGCTTATCGGTATTTTTTCCGGAGCCTTGCTGTACACGGATTTCAATGTGCTGAATGCAATTATGACCTTGTTTGAGGTTATGGCAGACAAGGTAGGGGGAAATATCAATATTTTGATTTTCCTGGTTATTTTGGGTATTCTGGTGGCGGCTATTACCCGCTCCGGTGCAACCAGAGCCTATGGTGAATGGGCAGCCCGTAATATTAGCGGACGCCGCAGTTCCATGCTGTTGACTGCTTTGCTGGGTGTGGTTATTTTTATTGATGACTATTTCAATTGTCTTACAGTTGGTACTGTTATGCGCCCTATTACAGATAGGTTCAAGATTTCCAGAGCCAAGCTGGCCTATATCATTGATGCTACAGCAGCTCCTGTATGTATTTTGGCGCCAGTGTCCAGCTGGGCAGCGGCTGTAGGCTCCTCTCTGCCAGAGGGCAGCGAGCTGGATGGCTTTAGCCTGTTTTTGCAGACTATTCCATTTAACCTTTATGCCTGGATGACTATTTTGTTTATGCTGTTCATTATCTGGTCCCAGCGTGATGTATTTGCTATGGCCAAATACGTGAAGAGAAATCAGGAACATTTTATTGTACCTGAGGAGTACAGAGACAGTGAGGAAGCCCATGTAGAGGGGAATGGCAAGATTATTGATTTGGTACTGCCTTTGTTAGTGCTGATAGGCGCCTGTGTCTATGGTATGCTGTACACTGGCGGTATTAATGAGGGAGCTTCTATTCAGCAGGCCTTTGCAGATTGTAATTCCAGCAAGTCTCTGGTATTCGGTTCCTTTATTGCCTTTGTTTTTACAGCTCTGCTGTATCTGCCTCGCCGGGTTATTACCTTCAGCTCCTTCTGTGAGACCTTCGCTCAGGGCTTCAAGGCTATGACTCCTGCCAATTTGATTCTCTGCTTTGCTTGGACCTTGTCCGGCATTTGCAGCGACAAGTATTTGAATCTGGGTGGCTATGTAGGCAATCTGGTTAGCGCCAATGTGGATGTACTGGTATTCCTGCCAGCTATTTTCTTCCTGGTGGCTATTGTACTGGCTTTTGCTACTGGTACTTCCTGGGGTACCTTTGGTATTTTGATTCCTATTGCTATTGCCGTTATTGGCAACGGAGATCCAAACTTGCTGGTATTGACTGTGGCAGCAGTTCTCTCTGGTGCAGTAGGCGGTGACCATGCTTCACCAATTTCTGATACCACTATCTTGGCTTCTGCTGGTGCACAGTGCAGTCATATTGACCATGTCAATACTCAGATTCCATATGTGGCTATGGTTTCTGCCGCCAGCTTTGTGGGCTATCTGGTAGATGGCTTCACCAAGAATGGCTGGCTGGGATTGGCTGCTGCCTTGGGCATTATGGTAATCATTATGCTGGTTATTTATTTCAAGGTAAAGCCTGTAGATGTAGCACATTAATTTTTATATGCTTCTGCAACGCCGTAGATTTGATAAGAGTCTACGGCGCTTTTGCATATTAAAGGATGGCTTTTTTACTATTTATCTATGGCTAGAGGGATTAATTTTGGGTAATTCTTGACTTTTTGCCATAATAGATTTATAGTGTAAAGGTTATTGAAGATATGTATTTTTTGAATAGAAGGAGGCTGGAATATGGTTACGACAGCAATCCACAAGGTTAATTTTTATGATACAGATGCTATGGCTGTAGTGCATCATGCCAACTATATCCGCTGGTTTGAAATCGGCAGAGTGGAATTTCTCCGGGCAGCAGGTATTACCCTTACAGAAATGATGGATGATGGCTATGTATTTCCTATTACAGAGGTTAGCGCCAAATATATGAATTCTGCTCGTTTTGATGATGAGCTGTTGATAGAAACTACTCCGGAGGCTTTGACCAAGGCTAAGATGGCCTTTACCTATCGGGTGTTGCGGAAATCTGATAATCTGCTGCTGGTAACAGGACGCACTCAGAATGTATTTACCAGTATGGAAACAGGACATATTACCAGATTGCCAGCTAAATATTATGAAAGATTGCAAAAGGCATTGGAATAAAATATGCTGTGTTTTGCTAATTTGTATTTATAGATTAATGGGAGGAAATTTTTATGTGTACATTTACTTTGGGAAGTTGTCTGCTGTGGCTGGCTGTCATAGTAGTTGTTTTGTGTCTGCTGGTAAAGCTGTATCTCTGCCATGCTGGTACGGAGATTATTGTACCGTTGGTAGATAGCCGTAGTGCCTTTAAGGCCGAGGAGGTTACTGATAACAGCATGGTGCTGACCACTGACATTGGCTTTGAGAATCAGGGCAAGCAGTGTGCTACCATTATGGATGCCTTTGTCCGGCCTCAGCTGCCTTATGAGCAGTATGATGGTCTGGAAACCAAGGGCCATGCTGAGCTGGTAGGTGTACCTCGTGAGGATGATTATTTCGAGGCTTATATCATTCAGGCCAAGGGCTATAAGGACGGCTTGGATAAGGCTGCCATTCGTGCTCAGGTTCGTCTTACAGCCAGAAAGGGCATGAGCTTGAAAGAGGCTGTGGCTCATATGCCAGATTTCAACTTCCAGCTGATTTGGTTGGAGACTGGCCGTATGCCATGTCATTATCGTCAGGTTCGTATTGAAGTGCCTGCTGCCGAAGTAGCTAATCTGCTTGGCGTAGAGCTGGTAAAGGATTAATGGGAGGTTGCAGCAATGAGTGAGATAAAGATAGATTTGATTCCAGTTCCAACCCGTATCCTGACTGATAAGGATGATATTATTGACGAGGTTGAGCGTTATACCAAGGGTAAGATTGGCCCAGATGATGTTATTTCTGTAGCAGAAAGCGTTGTAGCCATTACTCAGGGGAGAGCTGTTCGGCCAGAGGATTTGAAGATTACCCGTGTAGCTAGACTGTGCTGTCGTTTTATTCCTGATTATGGTTCCTTGGCCAGCCCTCATGGTATGCAGTCCCTGATGGATGTCGAGGGTAAATGGCGGGTAGCTGGTGCCTTGGTGCTGGGCTTCCTGGGCAAGCTGGTTGGCATGAATGGCCTTTTTTATAAGTGGGGCGGTGAGCAGACTGCTCTGATTGATGATGTTACTGGTACTATGCCTCCATTTGACAAGCATATTGTTTATGGTCCAAAGAATCCTAATGAGGTAGTGGAGAAGTTGAAGAAGCGCCTGGGCTGTTTTGGCGGTTTGATTGCCGATGTAAACGACCTGAAGCGTTCCCGCGTGGTAGGTGCTACTGAGGGCTTGGATGGGGAAAGAGCAGCCAGATTGCTGATTGACAATCCATTTGGCAATGCTTCTCAGAAAACTCCTATTGTTATTATCAAAAACTTCCGTAAGCTGCAGGAGCAGGGCTAATGTCTGAAATGCTATGGAATCCCTTGTTGGTTTTTCTGGGCGGTGGCTTAGGGGCTGTCAGCCGTTATCTGGTAACCACATTTATTGGCAATCAGGTGGGAGGAAATTTTCCTTTTGGCACCTTCACTGCTAATATTATTGGCAGCTTTCTGATGGGCTTTGCCATGTTCTGCTTTCTCAACAGGGGGATGGCAGTACCGGAGCATATACGGCTTTTGCTGTTAGTAGGCTTTCTAGGTGGCTTTACCACTTTTTCCTCCTTTAGCATGGAAACGGTCAGCCTGATCCAGAATCAGCATATTCTTTCCTCCATTATGAATGTGGCAGGTAATGTATGCCTGGGTATCGGAGCTGTGCTGGCAGGTATGCTGGCAGCGAATACCCTGAGTTGAACAAAATTAGGGCTTTATTTGATGAGGGCGAAGATATAGTCAGGTAAAGGGCAGATGAAGGGTATTTGTTTGACAAATTTTGTCCATAATTGTATAATTATGAAAGTTTAATATGTACGGACAGGTGTCTGTTTATCAGACTTAATAGAGAATCCAGTGAAAAGCTGGAACGGTCCCGCCACTGTAAGACTGAGGGATGCACATATATGTCACTGGGAGCAATCCTGGGAAGGCGTGCAAAACGATGAAGTCGAGTCAGGAGAACTGCCTGTTTTATCGTCACCGTTAGTGGATTTTTATCTGCTTGTACCTGCGAGCGATGGGTAGGGGATGCACAGCCATGATTTTTGTTTAGATTGCGGTTTGACCATCTGTTTGCTCAAAAACAGATGGTTTTTTTGTACCTCTCAGCGGTGAAGGTTTTGTAGAAATAAAGGAGAGAAACAATGAGAAGAAAAAGATGGTTGACAATTGGTATTACCCTGGCTTTGATGGCTAGCAGCAGCGGAGCATTAGCGGCTGAAAATGTTGATGTACAGTCAGGGGGGACAGATGTCTATGATATGGATGATACCATTGTTACGGCAGAGCGTATGCCTAGCAAGGTTATGGAAACCCCTGCCAATGTGGCTGTAATTACTGCTAAGGAGATTGCAGCCAATCATTTTGCCAGCCTGGATGAGGCTATTGGTCATGTAAACGGTGTATCTGTAGTGCGCCAAGCTGGCGGTGAGAGGCAGTATGTCCGCATCAATGGTGATGACAGAGTGGTTATCATGGTGGATGGACAGAGATTAAATGATGATCAGGGAGCAGGCAGCGGCAAATTTAGTGCAGATATGAATATGCTCCCAACCATGGAGAATATTCAGCGCATTGAGATTATCAAGGGTGGCAGCAGTGCTCTTTACGGCAGTGATGCTGTAGGTGGCGTAATCAATATTATTACCAAGAAGGTATATAAGAACCAGACAAAGATTGATATGAATACAGGTTCTTGGGGAACTCATAACTATGAGATTAGCACTCAGGGCAAGGAAAATGATTTTAGCTGGTTTATAACCGGTGGTATTCAGCGGAGAGGTCATTTTGATTACAAATTTGACGGCAGCAGCCCTACCATGGAAAACAGTGATTATAACAACAACAGTTTTTCTATGAAATTGAATAACCGTTTCTCTGAGGCTAATTCACTGACCTTGTATTATGCTCATAAATCTGTGGATGCAGGTCAGTACAAATGTTTGGGGACAACCTCTGCCGCGATATCAGATCCTCGTTTGCGGGAGAATTTTAACAATTATGCAGTGACCTATCATTTCAAGGAGAATACTGCAGTGCCAGCCTATGTTAGATGGTTCTATAATGACAAGAATCTTTATCAGCAGGGTGGTTTTGCTAATAGAACTATAGGCCTTGATTATCAGGATGGCTGGAAGCTTAATGATAATCACACATTGGCAGCTGGCGCTGAGTGGCACCAAGGGAGAGCTGAAAATATCAGTACTGCAGGTGGCAATTATAAGGACAAGAGAGTAACCAAGGAAGCAATATATGTGCAGGATTCTTGGAAAATAGCAGATAAATGGACCATGGTACCTGGTGTTCGCATGGATCATCACAGTGAATTTGGCACACATTGGTCTCCTAAAATTGCTTTGAATTATTTGGCGGATAAGGATACTCATGTATATGCTTCCTGGGGCAGGGTATTTAGAGCACCTACTACAGATGATTTGTATTATAACAATGTCTGGATGATTGGTAATCCTAATTTAAGCCCTGAAACTGGTTATACTGCTACCATTGGCATGGATCACAATTTTGATGAAAATACCAGTGCAGGTATTTCCTTCTTTATTGCTGAGTTGAATGATGCCATCAGGTGGGTATATGATCCATCGGCCTTTTTGACGTTTTCCCGCAATGTAGATAAGGAGAAGCGCACTGGCATGGAGCTTTCCTTTAAGCAAGAATTAAGCCCTATGTGGAGCTACGATCTGGGGTATTCCTATATCAAGCGGGAAATCAATATGAATGATGGTTCTGGCATGGTTTATGAAAACAATCTTCAGCCAAATGGCTATAAAATAGGTCTGCATTACAATAGCGGTGCTTGGAAGGCAAATCTGCTGGGCACCATTGGCAGTGGTTTGGAGGCCAAGTATTACAACGGCAATAGCAGCTATAATATTTGGGATTTCAACCTTAGCTATGAGGTTAATAATCAGCTGACTACCTATTTCAAGGTAAATAATCTGACTAATCAGGAATACTATGAAAATGGTTATTCTCCATATAACGGATACTATCCTTGTGCTGGACGTTTCTATCAGGTTGGCTTTAACCTGACTTTCTAAATCCTTTTTCATGTTAGCAACGGCAGGATATGGAGCAGTTGGCGTTTTCATATCTTGCCCATAAAGGGGATTTTGCTATGCTTCAATTGGTGAATTTGTCTAATGATCCTACCGATACTGAGGGACTGCTGGGGGGCAGTCAAGAGAGATTACAAAATTTCTTGCAAGCTCATCATTTGGATGGCATTGAATTTATGTGCTGTGGACCTTGGGATAGGAGCTTTCATACTCCAGAGATGATACGTGGTTTTCATCTTTGGTTTTGGCCCAGTTGGCTGGATTTTTGGCGTGGTAATGAGGATGCGCTGAGGAAGGAATATGGTTCTCTTTCTACTGTGGAAGCCGTATTTGGTACATCTCCTCAGGTTTGGCTGAATAGCTGGCAAAGGAATTTCCAGCAGGCAGCAGAATGTGGCGCTGAATATGTGGTTTTTCATGTAGCTCAGGCTCGCAGCAGTGAGGCCCGTTGTCGGCAGTTTGCCTATAATTCAGCTCAGGTAATAGAGGCTGTGTTAGAATTTATCAATAATTTGATACTCTGTCTGCCAAAGGATATACCTTTATTGTATGAAAACCTTTGGTGGCCAGGTATGACCTTGTTAGAGCCAGAGCTGGTAAGAGAGCTATTGATGGGCACAAACCATGCTTGTGGTCTTATGCTGGACACAGGCCATTTGATGAATACCAATGTCCATTTGCAAAATGAGCAACAGGGAATTGATTATATTTTGCAGGTAGTGGCCAAGCTGGGGGATTTGGCAGATAAAATCTATGGCATTCACTTGCATCAATCCTTATCCGGCAGGTTTACAGAAGAGCAACGGCAAATACATCCAGTACCGGAAGATAATATATCATCAGGGGAGTTGATGAATTATGTGCTGGATGTGGATAGGCATCAGCCCTTTGGCACAGGGGCAGTGAAAAAAATAGTGGCAGAAATAAAGCCACAATGGTTGGTACATGAATTTGTGCCAAAGAATTTTGCTGATTGGCAGGCCAAGCTGGCGAAACAGCAGAGAGCCTTGTCTTTCTATTGATATATGGTATTTGGAGTGTAGTGGCTTGTTTGGAAGCAAATAGGCTGCTGCACTATTCTTATTTATGTGGAAAGGAGAAAATTTACATCCTATGGAATCAATCACAACAGGTATCGAGTTTTTTCACAAGGGCGGAGCAATTATGTATGTATTGCTGTTATGTTCCTTTATGGTCATAGCTATTGGGGTGGAAAGATGGCAGTATTTTAGGCGGGAGGACTCTGGCCGAGGCTTTGCCAGGGAATTTTCTTGGCATTTGTCTCAAGGCGATATCCCCGCAGCTATCTTGTTGGCAAAAAAATCTAAGGGATTACTGGCAGGTGTTTTGGCAGAGGCCTGTCCTCTAGCTGGCAGCGGAAGTATGTCCAGCTTTATGGAGGTGCAATCAGGTATTGCCCTTTCCAAGCTAAAGCAACGTTTATATTATCTAAATGTCATTGTCACCATGGCGCCCTTGTTGGGCTTGTTAGGAACTATTAGCGGTATGATTTCCGCCTTTAGTGTCTTTAATCTGGAATCAGGTCAGGCCACAGCTATTACTGGCGGAGTAGGGGAGGCTTTGATTGCCACAGCCTTCGGTTTGTGTGTAGCTATTATTTCCTTGGCAATTCACGCTTATTTTACCCAGAGACTGGATAATATCATTACAGATATGGAGCAATGCTTTTCCATGGCAGAGGCCAAGGAAAAACAGCTGGCTGATTTTATGGGAGTAGGTGAAGCAGTATGAGGTTGCGGGAGCGTCGTTCCATGACCAAGCCAGAGGTAAATATCATACCCATGATAGATATTATGTTTTTTCTGCTGGTATTTTTTATGATGAGTACCTTGTACATGGTAAATATCAAAACTGTAAATGTCAATCTGCCTCAGGCCAGTCATGCAGAAACTGAAATGAAGGTGACCTATTTGGTTACTTTGAAGGCAGATGGCTCCCTTTGGCTGGAGGATAAGCAGATAGAGGAAGCGGCCCTGTTAAATCAGGCAGCCAAAGAACAAAAGCGCAATCCACGCTTTGCAGTGGTGTTGCGGGCAGACCAGAATATGGATTACGGTATGGTTATAGGCTTGCTTGATAAATTAAAGGGTGCTGGTATTAGCAAAATAGCTCTGGCTGCAGATAGCGGGAGGCCGTGATGATACGGGAGCAAAAGGATAAATACAAAGCTTATAGTATCTCTGCTGTGCTGCATCTGATTATTTTTGCCATTATCTGCTTAACAGGTCTTTTTACTAGAGTTTCCCCTGAGGTACCTCATCATATAGATGTGGATATATATGAGGCTGTAGATTTGGGTGATGGAGGTGGTGGCGGAGGATCCAGTCCTGGGGCGGTAGATTCCCAGATAGACTCAGGCGTCGAATCTGTAACTTTTAATGTTGAGGCGGAAAAATTGCCGGAAATAGCTGAGGAATATACCAAGGAACCAGAAAAACAGCAGCAATATCGTCAGGAACATCATGCTGAGAATGTTCCTGCCAAGGGAAGCAATAGTGGTGTGGCCCCTTTAGGCGAGGCTGGCTCTGGCACTGGTCAAGGTGTTGGTCAGGATTCCGGAAATGGAGATGGCAGCGGCTCAGGTAATGGTGATAGTGTAGACAGTGGTAATGGCTATGGCAATGGCAGTGGCAGAGATGAAGGAGCGGCCAAGGCAGCCAAGGTTCCGCCACGGTTTCTGGGAGGCAGCAATCCAGCTTATCCCGAGGATTTGCAGGACCAGGGCATTGGTGGTACGGTTGTATTGCGTTTGACGGTATCAGCTGATGGAACAGTAATTAATGTGGATATAGCAGGAAGCTCTGGTATTAGTCAGCTGGATAAGGCTGCGGTTAAAGCGGCTTATACCTATAGCTTTGCACCGGCAAGAAATGTTTATGATGAACCGGTTATGTGCATTATGAATAAAAAGGTAGTCTTTGTGCCATAGAATAAGTTCCTATGAGGTATTTTATTTACAGATGGAGGGAAATTGAAGTATGATAAATTTCCTCAATGTAGGCGTTATAATGGACAAGGCCATATTTCTTTGATAAAATATCATTAAAAGGTAATTTGCCTTTACTATAATGATTAGAAAAGGAAGTTGATTATGAACACAGACAGATATACCAGTCCTTTATCAGAGCGCTATGCCAGCAAGGAAATGCAGTATATTTTTTCTCAGGATAAGAAATTTACTACCTGGAGAAAATTGTGGATTGCTTTGGCTGAGACAGAAATGGAATTAGGCCTTTCTGAGAATGGCAAGCCTGTTATTTCTCAGGAGCAGATTGATGAGATGAAGGCTCATGTTGATGAAATCAATTACGATGTGGCAAAGGCTAGAGAAAAGCTGGTTCGTCATGATGTTATGAGCCATGTTTACGCTTATGGCCAGCTCTGCCCAAAAGCAGCCGGCATTATCCATCTTGGTGCTACTTCCTGCTATGTTGGCGATAATACTGATATTATCATTATGCGTGAGGCCTTGGAGCTGGTTCAGAAGAAATTGGTTAATGTAATTGCTGAACTGGCTAAGTTTGCGGATAAATACAAGGATCTGCCTACCTTGGCCTTTACCCATTTCCAGCCAGCCCAGCCTACTACTGTAGGTAAGCGTGCTACCCTGTGGGCACAGGAGTTTATCATGGATCTGGAGGATTTGGAGTATGTTAAGGACAGCTTGAAGCTGTTAGGCTCCAAGGGTACTACTGGTACTCAGGCCAGCTTCCTGGAGCTTTTTGATGGTGATCAGGAAACCATTGATAAGATTGATCCATCTATTGCTGCGAAAATGGGCTTCAAGGAGTGCTATGCTGTTTCCGGTCAGACCTATTCCAGAAAGGTAGACACCAGAGTTGCTAATATTCTGGCAGGTATTGCCGCCAGCGCTCACAAATTGTCCAACGATATTCGCCTCCTGCAGCATTTGAAGGAGGTAGAGGAGCCATTTGAGAAGAATCAGATTGGTTCTTCTGCTATGGCATACAAGAGAAATCCAATGCGCAGTGAGCGTATTGCTTCCTTGTCCAGATATGTGATGATTGATGCTTTGAATCCTGCCATTACCTCTGCTACTCAGTGGTTTGAGAGAACACTGGATGATTCTGCTAACAAGCGTCTGTCCATTCCAGAGGGCTTCCTGGCTATTGATGGTATTTTGGATTTGTGCCTGAACGTTGTAGACGGCTTGGTAGTTTATGACAAGGTTATTACCAAGCATCTGATGGCAGAGCTTCCTTTCATGGCTACTGAGAATATTATGATGGATGCTGTTAAGAACGGTGGCAACCGTCAGGAGCTTCATGAGAAGATTCGTACCCTTTCCATGGAAGCAGGCAAGAATGTTAAGCAGCAGGGCAAGGATAATAACCTGTTAGAGCTTATTGCTGCTGATCCAGAGTTTAATCTTACTTTGGAAGAGCTGCAGAAAACTATGGAGCCTTCCAGATATGTGGGACGTTCTCCTATTCAGGTAGAGAAGTTCATTAAGAACGTGGTTCAGCCTGTTTTGGATGCCCATAAGGAAGAGCTTGGCATGACTGCTGAAATTAATGTGTAAGCAGGTTGAAAGCTGTAAAATAAAATAGTACCGCTATGCGGAATAAGAGTCCTCATAAGTTAGTAATCTGGCTTATGGGGATTTTTAATATATATGTATATTTATATTAAAATAATAAATAAATAATAGGCTATAACTTTTAAAATTTCTTTACAATACCAGATAAAAGCAATATAATTTTGAATAACAAAAATATTGCTAAGAGGTGATAGTATGTACGCAAGGACATATGGTGCAGCTACTATGGGGGTAGAGGGGCTGCTGATTGATGTGGAGGTGGACGCGGCTAATGGCCTGCCGGGGTTTGAAATGGTGGGAATGCCGGATACCCTGGTGCGGGAGGCCAAGGAAAGGGTTAGGACTGCTATTCGCAATAGCGGTATTATGATGCATCAGGAAAGAGTTACTGTGAATCTAGCTCCGGCAGCTATCCGCAAGGAAAGTGCCGGCTTAGATTTGCCTATTGCCATTGCTCTTTTGGCAGCAGATGGCATAATTGGCAGTGAAAGCATTGGTAATTATGCCTTTATTGGGGAGTTGTCCCTAGAGGGGCGGTGTCGTCCAGTGCGGGGTGTTCTGCCTATGGCTATTAAGGCTTTGGATATGGGGCTTAAGGGAGTGTTTATTTCCAGGGAGAATGTACAGGAGGCTTTGCTGGTTAAGGGGCTTACTGTTTATGGGGTGGAAAATCTGCGGCAGGTGGTGGAGCATTTGCAAAATCGTCAGGTATTGTCGCCTGCCTGTAAGCTGGAAAAGACAGACTATCCTAGGTCGGAAGCGGATTTTGGCGAGGTGCAGGGGCAGTTTCTGGCTAAACGGGCCTTTGAGGTGGCAGCAGCAGGAGGACATAATATCCTTTTGTCTGGGGCCCCAGGTTCTGGGAAAACCATGCTGGCTAGGCGCATGGGGAGTATTTTGCCAGAAATGACAGATAGGGAAGCTCTGGAGGTGACTAGAATCTATAGCATTGCGGGGATGCTCAAGGAGGGAGAGGGGTTGATTCGTCAACGGCCTTTCCGCAGTCCCCATCATACGGTATCGGCAGCAGCTATGATTGGCGGAGGCACGATTCCTCGGCCGGGAGAGGTGACTCTAAGCCATAATGGGGTACTGTTTCTGGATGAATTGCCGGAATTTGGCCAGCGGGTATTGGAATGTCTCCGTCAGCCATTGGAGGATGGCACGGTTACAGTTTCCAGAGCTAATGCCAGTTATCGGTTTCCTTCTCGTATCATTCTCATAGGGGCCATGAATCCATGTCCTTGTGGTTATTACGGAGATAAAGAGCATATTTGTGAATGTACCCCATCCCAGATTCGCCATTATACACAAAAGCTATCTGGCCCCTTGCTGGACAGGTTCGATATTCAGATACAGGTGCCTCGGGTGTCCTATCAGGAATTAACGGCTGTGGAAAAGGCGGAAACCTCGGCCCAAATCCGCCAAAGAGTTATGGCAGCCAGGGAAAGACAGCTATACCGCTTCCGGGAGCTGGATATTGTTTCTAATGGCCAGCTTACTCATAGTATGCTAGGCCAATATTGTCCTATGACAGCAGAGGCTCAGCAGCTGCTGGAGGCAGCTTTTCATCAACGGCAGATGTCAGCCCGCTCCTATGATAGATTGGTAAAGGTGGCTAGGACTATTGGGGATTTGGCAGGAAAAGATACCATAACAGCAGAATACATAGGCGAAGCTTTGCTGATGCGAAATGATAATATTGCCAAGGCCTTGTAGGCAAGAGTCTCACAATGAATATCTTGCCAAGCCATTGGATAAGGATTTGTTGTTAAAAACCTTGTATAATTTTAGCAAGGGTAAAGAGTAACTGGCAGGTGCAGAGATAAATGCGACAAATTTGAGAAATAAATTTTAGAAAATATTTGACAAAGGTGTTGCATGCTGATATAATATCAAATTGTTCGGTGCTTGTTTAAGCACTGACCTACATCGCGGGATGGAGCAGTAGGTAGCTCGTCGGGCTCATAACCCGAAGGTCAGAGGTTCGAGTCCTCTTCCCGCAACCAATTGCTGATATAGCTCAGTAGGTAGAGCGCATCCTTGGTAAGGATGAGGTCACCAGTTCAACTCTGGTTATCAGCTCCATTTTTGGCTGCGTAGCTCAGTTGGCTAGAGCATTCGGTTCATACCCGGAGTGTCAGGAGTTCAAATCTCTTCGCAGCCACCATCTGAAAGTTCGAACCGTCTGCCTGATTTTATCAGGAGGCGGTTCTTTTGCTATATTATCGTAATCTGGAGGAGGTTTGTCTTTATGCCTGAGAATATTCCCTTTGCCCATCTACATGTACATACAGAGTACAGCCTTTTGGATGGAGCTAATAGAATCAAGCCTCTTGTGGCCAGAGTCAAGGAAATGGGCATGGAATATATTGCTATTACAGATCATGGCAATATGTTTGGCATTATGGATTTTTACAAGACCTGCAAGGCAGAAGGGATTAATCCTGTTATCGGCTGTGAGGTTTATGTAGCTCCTAGAGATAGACATGAGCAGTATGAGGTAGAGGGCACCAGATATTATCATTTGATTCTTTTGGCAGAGAATAATGAAGGGTATAAAAATCTGGTTCAGCTGGTGTCCAGAGCTAATACAGAGGGGATGTACTACAAGCCAAGAGTGGACAAGGAGCTTTTGCGTAAGTATAGCAAGGGGTTAATCTGTCTAAGCGCCTGTATTGCCGGAGAGGTGCCGGCCTGGATAATTCGTGGGGATATGTACCGGGCGGAAAAGGCTCTTCAGGAATATCTGGAAATTTTTGGATCAGAGAATTATTTTATTGAAATTCAGAATCATGGTATGGCTGAGGAAAAAATTGCTATGGATGGCATTATTCCCTTGGCCAAGAAATACAATCTAGGCCTGGTGGCCACCAATGATGCTCATTATCTGAAAAAAGAGGATAGCGAGTTCCATGAGGTGCTGCTTTGTATTCAGACAGGCAAAACCTTGGATGATCCTAATAGAATGAAGTTTTCCAGCGATGATTATTATCTCAAATCACCAGAGGAAATGGCAGGGATTTTTCGGGAATATCCAGAGGCTATTGCTAATACTGTGAAGATAGCCTCCCGCTGTCATGTGGAGTTTGATTTTGATCATCGCCATTTGCCATTGTTTCCTCTGCCAGAGGGTATGACAGATGAAATGTATCTGCGGAAGCTGTGTGAGGACAATCTGCCAGAAAAATATGATGTGATTACTCCAGAGGTAAAGCAGCGGTTGGAATACGAGCTAGGGGTTATTCACAGCATGGGCTTTGACAGCTATTTTTTGATTGTTTGGGATTTTATTAATTATGCCCGTAGTGTCAAGATTCCTGTAGGGCCAGGACGAGGCTCCGCCGCTGGCAGTATTGTGGCCTATGCTTTGGGAATAACAGATTTGGATCCCTTGGAATACGATTTGCTCTTTGAGCGTTTCCTGAATCCAGAGCGAGTTACCATGCCGGATATTGATATTGATTTTTGCTATGTACGGCGGGAAGAGGTTATCGAGTATGTAAAGCGCCGTTATGGAGAGGATCATGTTAGCCAGATTATTACCTTTGGTACTCTAAAGGCCAAGAATGCCATTCGGGATGTGGCCAGAGCTATGGGTATGCCCTATGCTGAGGGGGATAGAGTGGCTAAGCTGATACCATCAGGCCCCAAGGTTACCCTGGAGGGTACCCTGAATACAGTGGAGGCCTTTCGGCAGTTATACAATGAGGATGCCAATGTGCAGCGGCTGGTGGATATGGCCAAGCGGGTGGAAGGACTGCGGCGGAACTGCGGCAAGCATGCAGCCGGGGTGGTAATAGCCCGCAATCCCATTACGGATTATATGCCTGTAATGATTGCCGATGGTGCCTTGGTTACTCAGTTTGAAAAGGATTTGGTAGAGGAACTAGGCCTGTTGAAAATGGACTTTTTGGGCCTGCGCACTCTAACGGTTATGGATGATGCTGTAAAAAACATCAAAAAAACTCATAATATAGACATAGATTTGCGGAAAATTCCTCATAATGATGCTAAGACCTGCGCTATGCTTTGTGCCGGTGGTACAAGTGCTGTATTCCAGATGGAGTCAGCAGGTATGACTAGAATCATGCGGGATTTGAAGCCAGAGGGCTTTACGGATTTGATACCTTTGGTAGCGCTATATCGTCCGGGGCCTTTAGGCAGCGGCATGGTGGATGATTTTATTCAGGGCCGTCATGGGGAAAAGGAAGTGGTATATCTGCATCCTTTGTTGGAGCCTATTTTGAAGGAAACCTTTGGCGTAGTGCTGTATCAGGAGCAGGTTATGCAGATTGTGCAGGTATTGGCAGGCTTTAGCCTGGGCCAGGCGGATTTGCTGCGCCGTGCTATGGGTAAGAAAAAGGCAGCTATTCTAATGGCTCAGAAGGAAAATTTTCTGAAGGGAACAGCAGAAAAAGGCATTGATGATGATTTGGCGGTGCGAATTTTTGACTTGCTGACTCATTTTGCTGATTATGGCTTTAACAAATCCCATAGTGCCGCTTACGCCTGGGTGGCTTGGCAGACAGCCTATTTGAAAGCCAATTATCCTGCGGAATTTATGGCAGCCATGCTGACCAGTATTATGGATAATACAGATAAGGTTAGCAGTTATATAGAGCAGTGTCGTCATATGGACATTGAGATATTGCCACCAGATATTAATGCCAGCCAGGTGAATTTCAGTGTAGACAAGGGAGCTATCAGATTTGGTCTGGCGGCTATTAAGAATGTAGGAGAGGGTGCCCTGTCTGTAATGGTAACAGAACGGGAGAAAAATGGTGAATTTACCTCTCTTATGGATTTTTGCACCAGAGTGGATATGCACGCCATTAATAAAAGGCATATAGAGAATTTTATTCGCTGTGGCTGTTTTGATTCCTTGGGTTATCGTCGTTCCCAGCTTTTGCAGGCAGCGCCCCGGATTATAGATGCAGCTGCGGCTGTGCAGAAAGAGCAGGCCACAGGTCAGTTGGGACTTTTTGGGGAAGAGGAAGTGCAGGAGGCGGCAGAAATCAAGCTGCCGGATATTCCGGAGGCCTCCAAGGATATATTGCTGGCTTGGGAAAAGGAAATAACCGGCTTTTATATTACTGGTCATCCTCTGGATAAATATAGGGATAAAATATCTGGTCTAACCCCTATCAGCCAGGTGGTGGAGGGGCAGGTGCCGGATAAAAAGAAAATCAAGCTGGCAGGTACTATCCGGGAATGTGTTCGCCGTACTACCAAAAAGGGAGACATGATGTGCTTCCTGCGGCTGGAGGACTATAGCCACAACATTCGGGTGGTGGTATTCCCCAAGGTATTTTATGCTTCTATGCACAATACAGAGCCTGATACAGCAGTGGTTATTATAGGCCGAGTGGATTTTAGCGATGATGAGCGGGACAAAATTCAGCTGGTAGCGGATAGTATTATTCCTATGGAGGAATATATGCCGGATTACTATATTGCTCTGCGGCCAGAGCAGGAAAAGCCGGAAATCTATCAGGCTTTGCAGGAAATCTTCCAGCAGCATCATGGTAATTGTGTGGTTTATATTTATTATTATGGTACCAAAAAGCTGACCATGAATGAAAAAAAATATTGGTTGGATGGTTCCCGGGAAGCAGTGGACAAAATAAAGAAATTGCTGGGGGAGGATAATATCCGGCAAAGGTAAAATGAGAAGCTCTGCGGTATGGCAGGGTTCGCCATTGAAAGAAAAGAAATTTTATGTTATCATAGAACAGTTAAGGTATATGAAAATTTAGATGAAAGTGAGGCGTTAACTTGCCTGCGATTACTTATGAATTAATTAAGCAGGACCCTGCTACCGGAGCTAGGGCCGGCATTATCCATACACCTCATGGGAGCTTTCCTACACCTATTTTTATGCCAGTAGGAACTCAAGGCTCTGTAAAGGGCGTATCTCCGGAAGAGGTAAAGGAGCTGGGGGGCGGCATTATCCTCAGCAATACCTACCATCTTTTCCTTAGACCAGGCTCCGCATTGGTTAAGGAGGCTGGCGGTCTTCACAAATTTATGAACTGGGATGGAGCTATTCTGACTGACAGCGGTGGTTTTCAGGTGTTCAGTCTGGGAGATTTGCGGAAGATTACCGAAGAAGGTGTAACCTTTAGATCCCATATTGATGGTTCCAAGAAATTCCTTTCTCCAGAGGTATCCATGCAGGTACAGATGGATTTAGGCTCTGATATTGTCATGGCCTTTGATGAATGTATTCCTTATCCTGCGGATTTTGCCTATACCAAGGCTTCCACTGAGCGGACTACCCGTTGGGCCAAGCGCTGTAAGGAATATATGACCAGTCCTCATCAGGGACTGTTTGGCATAGTTCAGGGTGGTATGTTTAAGGAACTGAGAACACAGAGTGCTCAGGAGCTGATAGAGCTGGACTTCCCAGGTTATGCCATAGGTGGTCTTAGCGTAGGCGAGCCAAAGGAGCTTATGTATGAAATGCTGGATCACACTGTGGAACAGCTGCCTGCCAACAAACCACGCTATCTGATGGGTGTAGGCACTCCAGACTGCTTGGTGGAAGGTGTTATGCATGGTATTGATATGTTTGACTGTGTATTCCCTACACGAGTAGCCCGTAATGGTACAGCTATGACCTGGCAGGGCCGTATGGTTATGAAGAACAGCGAATATACTCACGATTTCCGTCCTATTGAAGAAGATTGCGATTGCTATGCCTGCCGTAATTACAGCCGGGCATATATTAGACATTTGGTACGGGCTAATGAAATTTTTGGTCTGCGGTTGTTGTCCATTCATAATCTCCGCTTCCTCCAGAGATTTACCAGAGCTATGCGTCAGTCTATTATTGAGGATAGATTTGGCCAGTTCCGCCGGGAATTTTTGGATCAGTATAATTACAATGCCAAAAAGCCTATTGGCTAATGGGTAAATGCTATGGATAAAAAAGCTATGCGGCGTCAGGGCTTGGCTGGCAGACGGGGGTTAACAGCCAGTGACCGCCGGTTAAAGAGTAAATTAATAGCAGATAAATTGTGCCACAGCCAGCTGTTTCAGCAGGCAAAGGTGATCTTCTGCTATGTAGCCTCGGAGGATGAGGTTCATACTCTGGAAATTCTCCAAAAAGCTATGGCGGATAAAAAGCTGCTGACTGTGCCTTATATTACAGATGCTGTTAAAGGCATGATGGAGGCAGCGGTTTTGGCTAAAATAGAAGCTCTGGTGCCGGGGATATATGATATTCCCACAGTTCCAGAGTCTGACAAGCGTTTTCTATCGGGAGATGCTATTGATTTGGTGATTGTGCCGGGAACGGCATTTGATACAGCTGGTCATCGTATCGGCATGGGAGGCGGTTTCTATGATCGCTTTTTGCAGGATACCTCTGTGAGCAAGGTGGCTCTGGCCTATGAATGTCAGATTTTTGACAGCCTGCCTGTGGAGGAGCATGATCAGCAGGTAGATTATATATTTACCGAAAACAAAATTTATACAAGAGAGGATTTGAGGTAGTTGAGGAAAGACAGTTTGCTGAAGCTTCTAGCAGCAGTTGTGATTATTGTTGCTGTATTCTTCACCTTTGTCAGCCCTCTGGCAATGTCCATCCGTCAGGGCTTGGACTTGCAGGGTGGTACTCATGTGGTGCTGGAGGCGGAGGATACGCCAGAGGCCACAGTTAATGAGGATGCTATGGAGCGCGTAGTACGCATTATGGAAAAGCGTGTTAACGAGCTGGGCTTGGCGGAGCCTATTGTACAGCGTCAGGGTGAACGTCGGATTATCATTGAGCTGCCAGGTATCAAGGACCCGGATAAGGCTATTCAGGTTATTGGTAAGACAGCTATGCTGGAGTTCAAAACCGAGGAAGGGGAAACCGTTCTTACCGGTACTGATTTGAAGGATGCCAGAGAGCAGACTGACCAGCAGGGACAGAATGTAGTAGGCTTGGAGTTCAGTCCAGAGGGTGCAGAGAAGTTTGCCACCCTTACCAGCCAGAATGTAGGCCGTACCATTGCTATTCTGTTGGATGGCGAGGTGCTGACTGCTCCTCGTGTTAATGAAGCTATTACTGGTGGTAAGGCTGTTATTACTGGTAACAAGACCTTGGAGGAGGCTCATAATCTGGCCATTCTTCTGAGAAGTGGTTCCCTGCCTGTTAAGGTTAATATTATTGAGACTCGCACTGTAGGACCTACTCTTGGTCAGGATTCCAAGGACAAATCTGTCTTTGCCTTTACCATCGGCCTTGGTGCAGTAGTGCTGTTTATGGCTCTGTTCTATCGTCTTTCCGGCGTTGTGGCTGATATTAGCTTGATGGCCTATGTGGTTATTTTGTTATTCGTATTGAAGCTTTTAGATGCTACCTTGACCTTGCCAGGTGTAGCAGGTATTATCCTGTCTATTGGTATGGCGGTAGATGCTAACGTACTGATATTTGAGCATTTCAAGGAGGAGTATCTCAGCGGCAAGACCTTGCGTCTGTCTATGGATGCAGGCTTCTCCCGTGCTTTTACTACTATTTTTGACTCCAATATAACCACCATCATTGCTTCTGCAGTGTTGTTCTGCTTTGGTACAGGCAGTATTCGTGGTTTTGCTATTACCTTGGGCCTTGGTGTTATTATATCCATGTTTACTGCTATTACCTTGACTCAGTTCATGACCAAGAATCTGATTGCAGCCAATGTAATCAAGAATCCGTGGGTATATGGTATCAACAAGAAGCCACAGGCAGAGAAAGAGGTGAAGCAGCTTGGCTAAGATGAAGGTACAGCAGAATCTGCCTAAGATTCGCTTTGATATACTGAAGCGTTCCAAGCTTTGGTTTGCTATTTCCCTGCTGATTATTATTCCTGGTATTTTCTGTATGTTTACCAAGGGCTTTAACTTTGGTATTGATTTTACAGGCGGTACCATTATTGAAATGGAGTTCCAGCAGGAAGTTACCCTGCCTCAGGTTCGTGATGTATTGAGAGAATACAATCTGGATAATGCTACTATTCAGCTATCTGGTGATGTTAGCAATGTAGAGGCATCCAAGGATGTAATGATTCGTACTATGGATCTGGAGGAGAATGACCGCAAGGCTGTTATGGCCAGCCTAAAGGATGAGATTGGTGATTACACTGTTCTCCGTGAGGAAAAGGTTGGTGCCACCATTGGCGGCGAGCTGATAACTGATGCTTTGATGGCCACAGTTATTTCCTGGATTTTGATTATTCTCTATGTATCTTATCGCTTCGAATGGCGTTTTGGTGTAGCTGCTATTCTCACCTTGATACATGATGTATTGATTGTTTTGTCAGTGTTCTCTTTCCTGCAGAAGCAGGTGGATTCCAGCTTTGTGGCAGCAATTTTGACCATTATCGGTTATTCCATCAACGATACCATTGTTATTTTTGACCGTATTCGAGAGAATCAGCGCCTTCATTTCAAGAGAGGCGGAGATTTGAACGAACTGGCTAATAGAAGTATCTATCAGACTCTTACCCGCTCTCTGTACACAGTATTTACCGTGTTGTTTACAACCTTTGCTTTGTACTTCTTCGGGGGAGATACCACCAAGGATTTCTCCTTTGCTTTGCTGATAGGCTTCTTCAGTGGTTCTTATTCTTCCATCTTTGTAGCCAGCCCATTGTGGGTTGTTTTGAAGAACAGGTTCCCTGCCAAAAAGATTTAATTCAATTTATAGATAGCGGACAGGCTTCGGTCTATCCGCTATTTTTTTTATCTTTTATCAGAGAAAAAATTTTGCTATAATATATATGTGACAAAATTAGTATGTTATATGCGTTTTGATGAAGTAAGGCGGGGTAGGCTATGGATATGGATTTATTCCACAAATTTAGAGAAAATGGGTTGGTCAAAAACAATTTGCATACAGCAAAGGTGAAGCATTTAGGTGCTCCGCCTATTCAGAAGCCATATCCTCCCGAGGCACAGCTGATACCGTTGCCAGAGCCGGATTTTTTGGAGGATCATCAGGTAAGCTTTTTGGAGCTGATGGAGCTGCGGTCTACGGTGCGGGAATATAGCCCAGAGCCATTGACTATGAAGGAATTAAGCTATCTCCTCTGGTGTACCCAGGGAGTAAAAATGGTTATGCAGGGTGGTGCTACCAAGCGAACGGTGCCTTCTGCTGGTGCTCGCAATGCCTTTGAAACCTATCTTTATATTGACAAGGTGGAGGGGCTGGAGCCTGGTTTATATCGTTTTTTGGCCCTTGAGCACGCTTTGCTGCCTATAGAGCTGGGACCACAGGTAAAGGAAAAGCTGGCCACTGGCTTTAACAAGGTGAATATGTATAATCAGTCTGCTGTTACCTTTATTTGGGCAGCAGTGCTGGAGCGTATGGAATATGCTTTTGGCGGTAGGGCCTTGCAGTATTTGTATATAGATGCAGGCCATGTGTGTCAAAACCTTTATCTGGCAGGCTATACCATTGATGTAGGTACTTGTGCTATTGGACATTTTAATGATGTAGAGATAAATAATCTGTTAGGGTTGGATGGAGATAAGGAATTTGTTGTCTATGCAGCTCATACAGGAAAGAATAAATAGAGATTAGGGTGAAGGATTATGGGGGACAATCGTTACAGTATTTCTATATTTGCGCCAATGACTGGCAGCGTTGTGGATTTGAGTCAGGTGCCTGATCCCATTTATGCAGAGCGAATGATGGGAGATGGCGTAGCCATTGTGCCAGAGGATGGAACCATGTTCAGTCCAGTTAATGGCTATGTAAGCGTGGTAGCTGAGGATAAGCATGCCTTTGGCTTCACTACAGATGATGGCCTGGAGATTTTGGTACATCTGGGTGTTGATAGCAAAATGCAGAAGGATTGCTGTGCCGTTCATGTCAAGGTAAATGACAGAGTTCAGGCCGGAGATATGATTGCAGAATTTAATCTGGCAGAGCTGAAAAAAAGAGATATTAATACCATTACACCGATTATTATCTGCGGCGGCCTGGAGGGCAAAAAAATAGAGCCTGCCAGCGGACATATTCAGGCTGGTTCCGGAGCAGTTATGACTGTTATTGATTTGGAGGCCTTGGAAAGATATGAGGCTAGCCAAAAGGAACAGAATACCGCTGACAGTACCAACGAAAGTACAGTGAAAACTGCCTCGGATACGCCTGTAAAAAAGCCATCTAAAGCATCGGCGGAAAGCGATGCTATGGAATTTTTGAAGGATAAAGGCAATTGGCCTAAGCTCATTGGTGGTTTCGTGGCTTTGACAGCCCTGATGGTGGTAATTTTTGTCAGCATCGCCATGTTTATCGGTCACTAGGAGATTTTTTGCATATGGATTTGACAGAACCAATAGATATATTGAAGGGTGTAGGCCCCAGAAAGCTGCAGCAGCTGCAGCATATGGGAATCTGCACCCTCTTTGACCTGCTTACATATTTTCCCCGCAGTTATGAGGATCAAAGCGTGGTTACAGCCATAGCTAATCTCCAGGCTGGGGAAACTGCTACTGTATCAGGAGTGATTACAGGGGTTCAGGAACGGCAGGCAGCACGACGGCGCATGACTATTTTAACCGCCTTTATTTCTGATGGTACAGGGTATTTGCAAATTACCTGGTTTAATCAGAAATTTCTTAAGGACAAGCTAAAGGTAGGCAGCAGGATTTTTGCTACAGGCAAAATCGCTTATGCCTATGGTGGGCAGGGCAGCTTTGCCATGAGCCAGCTTTCTTCCTGGGAAATTCTTGCTAAGGAGGATGGAACAGAGGATAAATGTGGTATTTTGCCTGTATATAGCATTACGGATAAAATAAATCAAAAATTCATGCGGCAGCTTACAACCCAGCTGTTGGAGGGGATGGCAGACAATTCTCAGGAAGATAGTTGGGAGCTGCCGGAGGTAATTCCAGAGGATATTTGTCAGCAATATAATTTATTAGAGCGGAATCAGGCTGTGAGACAGGTTCATTACCCTACCGATGCCCAGACTCTAAGGCATGCCAGATATCGGCTGGCCTTTGAGGAGCTGTATTTAATACAATGTGGCCTGCTGCTGTTAAAAAAACAAAGTCAGGAGCAGAGACAGGGTATTTGTCATCGTGTTAATGGCTATTTGGTAAGACAGCTGTTTCAGGCTTTGCCTTTTCAGCTGACGGATGACCAGCAAAAGGTTTGGCAGGATATTTGCAATGATATGGAGCGCTATGTGCCTATGCGGAGGCTGCTGCAGGGGGATGTAGGCTCTGGTAAAACAGTGGTGGCTATGCTGGCCTTGGTAAAAACTGTGGAAAATGGTTTTCAGGGGGCCTTGATGGCTCCTACAGAAATACTGGCCCACCAGCACTATGAGGATTTTTGCCACCTGCTGGAGCCATTGGGGGTAAGAGTGGCACTTTTGTCCGGTCGGCTTAGTGCAGGCAAGCGCCGGAGGATTTATGAAAAGCTGGCTAAGCATGAAATTGATATTGTAATTGGTACCCATGCCCTGATTCAGGATGAGGTGCAGTTTGCTTCCCTGGGCTTGGCCATTACAGATGAACAGCATCGCTTCGGTATTAATCAAAGAGCTTTGCTGGAACAAAAGGGAGATGCCCTGCCAGATGTGCTGGTTATGACGGCTACTCCTATACCCCGAACCTTGACATTAACTGTATATGGGGATTTGGATGTATCAATGATTCATCAGCTGCCGCCGGGACGAAAGCCCATTCGTACCTTTGTACGGGGTGAGGATAGGAGAGAACTTATCTACAAATTTGTGCTGGAAGAAATTGCCAAGGGGCGGCAGGCCTATGTGGTGTGTCCTTTGATTGAATCCAAAGAGGAAAGTCGATTGTCCTCAGCTCAGGACGTGTATGAGGAATTGTCTCAGGGAATATTTGCAGGCATCCCCTGCGGTCTGGTTCATGGCAAGTTGAAGCAAAAGGAAAAGGAAGCCATTATGGAGGAGTTTTATCAAGGGAAGATTAAGCTCCTGGTGGCTACCACAGTTATTGAGGTAGGCGTTAATGTGCCTAATGCCAGTATTATGGTGGTGGAGCATGCCCAGCAATTTGGTTTGTCTCAGCTGCATCAGCTGAGGGGACGTATTGGTCGAGGAGAATATGCTTCCTATTGTATTCTGGTATCAGATGGGAAAACAGAAAATGCCCGCCGCAGAATGGAGATTATGGAGAGCACTACCGACGGTTTCGTTTTGGCTGAGGAGGATTTGAAGCTGAGAGGACCGGGACAGTTCTTTGGCTCTATGCAGCATGGCTTACCAGATTTGAAAATGGCTGATGTGGAGCGGGATATAGATATTTTGCTGCAGGCTAGAAGGGCAGCCCTGGAGTCTGTGGACAGGCCGGAATATATGAGCAGGGTTTTGCCAGCTTTGCGGTTGCAATACCAGGAGCAATTTATGAACATCATGGAAAATTAATTTTAACGCTTTATTTTGTGAAAGTAGTATGCTATAATATATTTTGTTGATTTTCGTAATGTAAAGCACGAAAGTAATGGAGATATAGGAGGTGGCTTAGGTGGTAAATCCAAAGCTGAAGGATGAACTAAACGACCAGCTGTGTAGGGCAGTGCTGAAGCTGGAAACAATTGATGAGTGCTACCAGTTTTTTGAGGATATATGCACTATTAGCGAGCTAAAGGCTATGTCTCAGCGTCTGGAGGTAGCCAAGATGCTGCAGAATCGTCATACCTATGATGAAATAGTCAGCCGCACAGGAGCTAGTACGGCAACTATCAGCCGGGTAAAGAGATGTCTTAACTACGGCGCAGACGGCTATAATCTGGTTTTTGACCGTCTTGGACTGGATGAGTCGGAAAAATAACGGATAACCAATGGTTTTAAGGGAGATTTTGTAATATGAGCAACAAGGATTTAGTTTTGGAAATACCATATGGCACCAGAGATTTTTTGCCTAGAGAAGCAGCAGAGAAGCGGGCTATTGAGGGAAAAATCGCAGAAACCTTCAAGCGCTGGGGATATGATGAGGTAGCTACTCCTACCATTGAGTTTCTGGACACCCTTACTATGGGCAATGGCAGCAATCTTGAATCAAAGATGTTCAAGCTGTTTGACAAAGAAAATCGTACTATGGCCCTTCGGTATGAAATGACTACTCCTATTGCTCGTGTAGTGGCCAGCAGATTGGTGGATGATTTGCTGCCATACAAATTGTCCTATGTCAGCAGTGTTTTCAGATATGAAAAGACTCAGACTGGCCGACAGTGTGAATTTCATCAGGCTGGTGTGGAGCTGATTGGCAGTTCCAAGGCAACAGCAGACGCGGAGGTTATAGCTTTGGCTGTTTCCATTATGCATGAGGCAGGGCTAAAGGATTTTCAGATTTGTCTGGGCCAGGTAGAGTTTATTAACGGCTTAATGCAGCAGTGTTGTATTCTGCCTAAGCAGCAGGAGCAGATAAAGCAGGCCATCGAAAATCGTGATTTGGTGGCGCTAAATGCTATTGTGGACAATACAGAGCTGCCAGAGGCCGCTAAGGCTATGGTAAAGCAGCTGCCTTTGCTTCACGGAGATAGGAAAGTGCTGGATAAGGCCTATAATATGGCCATGAATGAGCAGTCCCGTCGGGCTTTGGATAATTTGACCGAGATTTATGAATTGCTGGAGGCCTATGGTGTAGCTCAGTATATTACCTTTGATTTGGGCGTTATTAGAGATTTCAGCTACTATAGTGGCATGGTATTTGAGGCCTATACTCCAGGGCTGGGCTATCCTCTTTGCGGTGGCGGCCGTTATGACCATATGTTGACAGATTTTGGTCGGGCATTGCCAGCAACTGGCTTTGCGGTAGGTATTGAGCGTATCCTGCTTTCCTTGGAACGACAGGGATTGGCCAAGCCTGCAATTGCCAAGGATGTTTATGTGGCCTATGTTCCTGGCAAACAGCAGGAGGCTATCAAGCTGGTGCAGGATCTGAGAAATCAGGGCAAAACCTGTGAGCTGGCCATGTCTGCCTGCCTTGAACTGGAGGCGGATGCTTACAGACAGGAAAAGGGGTATAAGGAATTGGTTTTCATTAAGTAAGGGCAGGGAACCTTATGTTTTATAGAATAAAGCAGTTTGTGGCAGGAGTCATGGCCCAAGGCCCTAATAGTGAAGAAAGGTTGCGCATAGAGAAAATTTTGCCACCAAAGGCAAGAGAACTTTTTTATGGTATGAATAGAGGGGATCAGCGCCACAGCCTAAAAGTAATGTATACAGCGGAAGTCCTGTGGGATAGATGTCAGGATAATGAGGATAATAGGAATTTGCTTTTGCGCTGTTGTCTTTTGCACGATATAGGACGGGGCAAGCAGATGGGGCCTATTCGCAAGACCTGGGCGGTTATTTTGGACAAGATTCACCCTATTTGGTCCAGGCGTTATGGACGATGTGATTCTCAGAGCTATATTCGGGGACTTTTGTATCGTTATTATCATCATGGAGAGCTTAGCGGTGAAATGTTGATGGATATTGGCATGGTGTCAGAGGCCAAAGTGGCAGCTAGACATCACAAAAAATCTGCCGCAGGTTTGACAGAGGGAGAGGCTCAGGTGTGGAAAATATTGCGTCAGGCAGATAGCGTTAATTGAAAAATTTTGAGATATGTAAAATAATTGGAAGTAATTTTCTGCCAAAAAGAGGATTTTGCTTATCTATAGCGAATATAGAGTAGTGAGAAATTTTAGGAAAGAGGCAGATTTTTATGCAATACGAAGCTGCAATATTCGATTTGGATGGAACATTGATTAATTCAATAGATGATCTGGCTGATAGCTGTAATGAAATGCTGATAGCCTACGATTTGCCTGTCCATAATGTAGAGAAGTATAAATACTTTGTTGGCAATGGCGTAGCCAAGCTGGTGGAGAGAGCTTTGCCAGAGAAGCAGGCTCAGGACAAAGAGTTTTATGAAAAGGCATTGGCCAAGTTCCGGGCTATTTATAATGGCAAGGTGCTGAATAAAACCAGAGCCTACAGCGGTATCAGGGATATGCTGGCCAAGCTGATGGAAAAGGAAATACCTATGGCAGTATGTACCAACAAGCCTATGGAAGCGGCGAAGACCATTATTAATATTCTCTTTGAGCCAGGCACCTTCCAAATGGTGATTGGGGATAGGCCAGGGCATCCTCGCAAGCCGGATCCTACTACGGTGCTGGAGATTACCAAGGAATTAGGGGTAGAGCCAGATAAGGTAGCATATCTGGGAGATAGCGGCGTGGATATGCAGACAGCAGTTAATGCAGGCTTCTTGCCAGTAGGCGTTCTGTGGGGCTTCCGTCAAAAGGAAGAGCTGTTGGAGAACGGAGCCAAGCTGCTGCTGGATAAGCCAACGGATTTGCTGTTCCAGGTACATTTCAAGGCCAAGAAATAAATAAAATTAAACTCGTCTTGCAAGCAGAGGTATAAAGCCTAAGGACTGGGCCTCTGCTTGTAAAGGCGAATTTTTTTGTTTATAATGTAGTAGTTGAACGAGATGTCCGAATTTAGCGGAAAATATATGTAAGTTGGATTTTGTCAGTGAAAATATAGACTGTGGAGGAGAGAACATGGCAAAAATACCTGTAGAGGCAGGCAAGGAATACGAGATTGAAATAGGAAGTTTGGGCAGCAGTGGTGAAGGTGTAGGCCGTTATAATGGTTTTACCGTCTTTGTGCCGGGAGCATTACCTAAGGAAAAGATTAAGGTAAAAATTTTGGAAGTAAAAAAGACCTATGCTGCTGGCAAACTTTTGAAGGTGATAGAAGCAAGTGAGGATAGAGTAAAGCCGGAATGTCCTATTTATGAAGCTTGTGGTGGCTGTCAGCTGCAGCATATTTCCTATGAAGGACAGTTAAAGCTGAAACAGCAGCAGGTACAGGATGCCTTGGAAAGAATTGGCCATCAGAAAAATCTAAAGGCATTGCCTACTCTGGGGGCAGAGAATCCTTGGAACTATCGCAATAAGGTAGCCTTCCCTGTGGGACGAGAAAAAGGAAAGACCATTATTGGCTGTTTTGCCAAGGGAACCCATCGTATTATAGATGCTTCACATTGTCTGATTCAGGAGCAGGTAAATAATGAGGCCATTACCGCTGTGCGTGAGGTTATAGAAAAGCTGGGAATTCCTGTCTATGATGAAGATAGGCACACAGGGGTAATGCGTCATGTGGTGGCTCGTACTGGTATCAAAGGCAAACTGATGGTGGTATTGGTAACTGCTACTCCTAAGCTGTCAAAGGAAAAAGAGATTATCAAAATGTTGCGTAGCCGTCTGCCTAATATGGTAAGCCTGCAGCAGAATATTCAGACCTATAGAAATAATGTGATTTTGGGACGGGAAACCAAGGTGCTATGGGGCAGTCCTACTATTAAGGCAGGGTTGGATAAATTTGCTTTTAATGTGTCTGCTCGTTCCTTCTTCCAGGTAAATACCAGACAGGCGGAAAGGCTATATGCCAAGGCTTTGGAATATGCCCAGCTTACAGGTCAGGAAACTGTTATTGATGCTTATTGCGGTACTGGTACTATTAGTCTTTATTTAGCCCAGAAGGCGAGAAAAGTCTATGGTGTAGAGATTGTAAGTCCAGCTATTCGGGATGCTCAGAAAAACGCTCGGGAAAACAATATTCGCAATGCGGAATTTATTGTGGGAGATTGTACCAAGGTGATGCCGCGGCTTTATCAGCAGGGTATCCGGGCGGATGTAGTGGTAGTGGACCCACCAAGAGCAGGCTGTACCGAGCAGGTGCTCAAAACCTTTGCCAATATGAAGCCAAAGAGAATTGTCTATGTATCCTGCAACCCTGCAACACTGGCCAGGGATATTGAGATTTTGGAAAAGCTGGGATATAAAGCAGAAAAAATCCAGCCGGTAGATATGTTCGCCCAAACCAGCCATGTGGAGACGGTATGTTTGCTGTCAAGAAAAGATAAATAAAGGCTGAAAAGTGGTGTATTTCCGGGCTTTTTGCGAGGTTAGCATCATCAGAGAAGCCTTGCGGAAAGCTTGGTTTTATTGTATGGAAACATATCTACTTTTGGGTCTTATTGGAGAACAATTGAGTAGCCGGAGAATAGTAGTAGGGGTTAGGCTGTGGATTAGATGTTATGGATTGGAGAATTAGAATGAATGCTGAAAATTTGATTTTGAAAAGAAGTCTTATACTTCAATCATTTGCGCCATTATTCATATTGTTGGCAATAAAGCATATTAAACTCGATACATTTTGGCATTTGATAGTATCCTTTATTAAATTATTTTTGGATAAAGGATTGGTAGTAGTATCTATAGCCGTTAAGAATGAAAACTTTGGTAGTTTTGTAATCTTTATAATAAGCCTTATGTGGTTATTAGCCACTTTTATCATTGCAATTGGATTTAGAGGAATGCAAAAATCAGGATTTAAATCAGCTGGCGAGCAGATTTTGATAGAGGATTTTCCTAATGACAGTGGAGCTACATTTCTTGCAACTTATGTGCTACCATTACTAACAGACGATGTTTCATCTATTAGAGGATTAATAGTCTTTTTGGTTTTGTTGTTAATGTTGATTGCTTTACTGATTAACTCGAACACATTTTATCAAAACCCCGTATTAACAGCTATGAAATATCGAATATTTACATTTAAGTTTGTCAATCCGGCATCAGATATAAATCATTCAAATAGAGTTTATGTTGGAATTACGCATGGTGTTCCTATTGTAGAAGATGCAGTGATAAAAAGAAAGTATATTTCAGATGGGGTTTTTCTCATCTATAACGATTAAGAGATATAAAGATGGAGGAATACGAAATGGCAGAAACTGTATTTGGCGAAAATTACATTAAGTCAACTTTTGAAGAATTTTGTGTAAATATCAATTTGTGTGGATTTGAAGCTTATATTGTAACAAAAGAATCCCCTAAGCTGAGACGAATGTCATTGGATGAGCAAAAAAATGATAATGGAGATAATTTTAGAACTGTATTAAAAAACTTATTTATAGATATTATTAAAGAACACTATTTGTGCGTTGAAGCCCAATATACAGATGGACATCAATTGGCTGATAATCAGAATAAATATTTATATTTTGAACAAGGTGAGAGTTTTCATCCGTTTAAATATCTTAATGATACAGAAGAAATAGCGGAATTTGAAGAGGATGATTTGTCGAGTGCTTCTGGTCTTGCGTTTGAGATTAGAAAGGGCAATAAATCACTTTGGATATATCAACATCTTTGGGGGATTATGGTTCCCAATAAGAAAAAACGAATCTTATGACTAGAGTAATGCGATTTGAAAATAAGGTTGTATTTTCGGAACAGAAAGAAAGTCTTTTAACTATAGCTCACAAGATTGATATTATAATATTTGATGGTTATTTGATAACTAGGAATACGACATTGTTGCAGAAGTATTTTGGCTTTCATGATTATATCTATCAGGCTGCTCATCAGACTGCGAAAAGTATTGCGTCAAAGGATCTTGTAGAAAATATAGATAAATTGAATGAATATATAAGCAGAGGAAAATCAAAATATGCAAAGAAAATGATGCGAATTGGAACATCCAGAGTGTTTAATTTAACAAAAGAGCAATTAATTGAAAAAATAAATACCTTACCACGATGGCATGGTAAATTTAATGTAAATACAGACACAAATCAAATAATATTAAACACTTATGGAGAAGTAGAAAGTTTAATTGATTTATTTGATGAACGATACACTAGGTCCGATGTTACAGACACAGAGTATGATACTGATGTAAAGACAGTTGCACAACCTATGAAGGAATGAAAATAGGCTCCCCATTACCGGATATATTCCAGTGGTGAGGAGCCTTCGTGCGTTTATGAATTTATGCATCAACATCAATGCTGACACCGGATTTCAATTCGACAGTGATATGGTCATCCCAGATAGTGATCTGCTTGATCCAGCGTCGTACCGGCGATTCGTCAAATTCGGTGAGGTGGGTAGTCTGCTGTGCAATATAATCCTGCAGGTCATTGATTCGCTTTATCTGTTCATCCCTTGCGGCAGTATCGACGGTTGTTTTCTGGCGAAGTTTTCGGAGCCTGAAGATTTCATCCGCTATTTCGTCATAGGCTTCTTTGCTCTGGGCTTTTTGGATGAGCTCTTGCTGTAGGGCCATCAGCTTTTCATCGATGTTCTCGACAGAAGTTGATATTGTCAATATTAGTTTACACTTTTTTCTCAAGGGCATCTAAACTTATGCTATTTATTCATGATCAGTATAATATTTTCTTCTCTTAACCAATGGTGGTAAACCACCATTAGTAGAGCAAATACGGCGATTATTCCAATAGCTCATGAAATATCTCCATATTTTTATCTTGAGCTCGTCATTTGTAAGTTTTCGGGTATCGTAACGTCCATAAAATAGTTCAGATTTCATGCGAGCCACATACTTTCACAGCGAGCATTATCATGGCAGCGACCACCATCACTGTTCATACTTTGAAAAACTTTGAATAATATTATATTTAGATATTTAGCAATACTGTCGCGATAAATCTGGCTGGTGTATTGTGAGCCTCCATCAGAGTGGATAATAGCACCTTTGATGTCAGGATAAGCCATCATGGCATTATCCAATGTATCAACACATAAGGTTACCTGCATATTTGCACCTATAGATAATCCCAAAACTGCCGAATCAAAGCAGTCAAAAATAGCAGAAACATACAATTTGCCATCACTGGCCTTAATTTCAGTTATATCTGTAACACATTTCCTAAGAGGTGTTACAGACTGAAAATTTCGCTTTAAAAGATCCTCTGATTTATAGGCTCTACGATCAGCTTTAGTAATTCCATGAGACTTATGGTTAGGACGATGGCTTAATCCTATTCGTTCCATTACCCTATATACAGTGCGCTCACGGGGAATATTAATCCCTTCAGGACTTCTTAGACACAATGCCTGATACATCCTAATTCTTCCGTAACTGTCATTATATTCATCTTCAGAGTGAATATCCAGCATAGCCGTAGCTAGATCTTGATACTTCCACGGACGATCCCTATTAACTAGGATATTTATAAAATCCTTGACGAGTTACATGAAGCATTTTGCAATAAAAACTTATGTTACCTGTAATTGAGCCGTCTGCGGTCTTAATAGCAATAAATTTCATTCTTTCGTTTTTGCTGACTTCAGACGGCTCGCTGCGAAAAAAGCGCTGGCTTCCTCTAGAAAATCATTCTCTTTTTTTAGACGCCATATTTCTTTTTCCTGCACTTTGACCTGCTGACGAAGCTGTATAAGTTTTTCATTTAGTGTCAATGCAGATTTAGGTGTATGCATACCTTCACCTAAATCAAGTCGCCCTAAGCGAACCATTCTAATCCAGGTATATACAGTACTTCTAGGTATACCTAACTCTGTCGCAGCCTTTGCTTGGCCAATTTCGTTAGCGAGTTTTACTGCTTGAATTTTATATTCTAGATCATATACTTTTCCAGCTGACATTTTTTCGTCCTCCTTATGCTCATAAGTATATATTAATTCCTTGAGAGCAAGGTGACAACTTTATTTATACAATATCAGAACCTGCGAGAGCTTCGGAGAAGCAGATTTTAAGAGTTCTGCAACAGTTTTCTTGCCAAGGGTATCTGTCTGCACTCCATTATCTGAAAGGCATGCTTTCATCTGTTGGACGGAATTTGGATTTTCCAGCTGCGTGATTTTTTTCATCGTATCGACCAGTTGCGTTTTGGAGCGAGTATCCATTCCAATGGCAGCAGCAACAAGTTCCATGTCTAAGCGTACACCACGGTCATTGATTTCTTGGTCTTGATGATATTCATCCCAAACTTGATCTGGAACGGGAAACTTTGAGAGTCTCTGTTGAATGCCTATTTCAGTCTCCACATCACGGATATTATATTTTTTGAACATGGCCCATTTATCCGGAGCATGGAAGGGGCGATTCCTTGTACGCTGCCCATTGGTCTTCGTGGGAGCACAAGGCTGGCAGAAGTACTTGATGAGGTCTTTTCCTTCTGAGAGCTTTCGCTTTTCCAAACCGAGAACAGCACCGACACCCTCCAATGAGAGTGGGAGCCCCATTGTGGCAGCCCAAATCATAGAGCAACGCCAGCTTTCTGGTTCCAGATATTCTCCGGTCGGGTAACCTAAGAAACGAGAAAGACAGATGCGTTCAAAAGTTGCATTGAATGCCCATTTGATGACAGATTTATCTTCCAGGGCGAGAAGGACTTCTTTTGGAATCTGTTCTCCGCAGGCAAGGTCAATCACTTGAACGGGCTGATTGTCTACGCTATAGGCAAAGAGTAAGATTTCAAAATTGGAAGACTCCACATAGCGATAGACGCCTGTTTTCTGAAGAGGCACATCACTGTAGGTCTCAATATCAATGCTAAGTGTTTTCATGAGATTGTCCTTTCTACAAAACAGGCAGCAGAGAAATCCCTGCCGCCTGCCGTGTTACTGTTTATCTTTATTTGATTTGTATTTATTGATGTCACGGCGGATGTGGTATACCGCATAGCGGATAAGATAGAGAATAATTTTCCCTACGTTATAAATGATGAAGCTATATACCGCTACAAAAAAGGTGTATGCGATGACATTAGCAATAAATAGATTTAAGATTTCTGCAACTTCATTCATAGATGGTCTCCTTTTGTCGAAAGATGTGCTGGCGGCAGCAAAACCACCGCCAGCAGGTTGATAGATTACGTAAAGTCCTTCATACGTTTTTCATGGTATTCGAGATCACGCTTGTTTTTCCTGTTCACGCTTTTCGCGTTTATGGTCATTGATAATACTCTGAATCATAGAGACTGCAGTAGCAAGGCCAACACATGCGAAGCAGCCGATACAGATATTTACAAGAATTGTGCTAATCATAATTGTTTCCATAGTTTGTCACCTCCGTTAGTTAAGAAAATCATCGTCGTCATCAGTTGCAAAGTCAGATTCAGCAGAAGCCTTACCACCAAGAGGCTCGCCATCACGAATCTTCTGCAGATTGTTAAGGCCGCATGCGATGCCCTTATTACCAGAGCTGTTGAAAGCGTAGAAGCTGATGCTGGCGCGACCGTAGACTCCAGAATAAACCTCAGAATGAGTGAGGATAGGATTGCGGTCTGCATCTACGATGCCCGGAGCAGAGGTTGCATTGGCATTCACAAAGTAGCTGCCAGCGTAAGCAGGGGCGTCCGGTCTTTCAAGGTCGCCATCACGAAGAGGAGTCTTAAGTACGGAAAGAGCTGGTACGGACTTGCCATTACCCTTGAGCTTTGCTTCACCTTCACGATATGCAGCCTCGATAGCAGACTCAATCTTTGCGACAGTCTTTGTGTCGGACTTCGGGATAATCAGGCTGACACTATACTTCGGAGTGCCACCGTTGATGGACTTCGGTTCCCAGACGTTGGCGTAGCTCCAGCGTGTGTTAGGACCGGTGATAACCTTCATGGGATTTGTCATTTTTGCATTTTTACTCATTGTCATATTCCTCCATAAAATCATTTTTTGCTGTGTTCATTGCCGGGCGTTTATCGCTCTCCGGCACAAGAGTAGGTTTGCCTTGTGGCTTTTCAATATAGGTTGCAAGGAGCTCTTCGAAGCGAGACTTACCGAGCAGCTTTTGCATGGCCGTGATACCAAGCAGCTTCTTTTCGTAAGGGTCAAAACCAGCAGTGTTGACAGCTTTCGATACGGCGTCTTCACTGGTGTATCTGCGGTTGGAACGACCCTCGACCGGCTTCCAGCCGGTCCATTCTTTACCGCTGATTGCCTGCTGGAGTGCATACTCCTTGATGTCACCTGCCCAAGCGACCAGTTCGTCGACACGGGAGAGGATGACTTCGATTTCCGAATCCTCCAACAGTGGCGGCAGCTTGAAATCGTGCTGTGCGAGTAGAAGATTGGCTTCCGCTCTGGCTCGGCATTCATGCTTTGCCTTACAGAATCCGCACCATTCACCACACAGAAAATTTCCATCACCGGCAAAGGCAAGGTCTGCGGTAGGGTTCAGAACTTCATCGGCCCATTGATACAGGTCATCCTTACTGACTTCGCAGGTAGAAATGTTCTGACGTCTGGGCTGGTAGATGGTCATGCTGACCCTATCAATGTCATAGATGTCATCGAAGAGCTCTAGAGCGCCAAGGGCGTAACACTTCATCTGCGAATTGTCTTCAGCGGATACGAGAATTCCAAGACCGTGCTTGTAGTCAATTACGTGCATGGTACCGTCGCTGATGAGAATGGTATCAGATGTTCCGAAGTCTTGTTCTACCCAACGGGAGAAGTCCGCTCGCTGTTCAATCAGAACAACAGGGTCGGAGCAGGTCTGCTTGGTCTCTTCCAAAAGCTCCATGATGAAGCAGGCATACCCGGTGGCATAATCTTCCATTTCAGCGTTATACCAGTCGAGATTCTTGGTAGGATCTGTAGCTTTCATGCCAAGTGCTTTGCGGAGCTTGTACTCACAAAGAGAGTGGGCATCGGTGCCTTCTGCAGCATAGTTACTGCCTTTATCCTCATAGGTTTCGCAGAGCCTTGCTGATGGTGGACAGTGGAGCCAGCGGTCAGAAGAGGATGCGGAGAGGATTGCATGTCTTTTAGGTGGCATATTAGAGCACCTCCGCTTCCCTGAGCACTTCATAATGTATCGGGTCTACGAGTGACAACTTGCTTGCACCGTACTTTTTAAGAAGTTCTCGAATTTCAGGGGTATGTCCAGCACGAGATTTATCCGCCAGAACAGCTCGAACCTCCTCAAGGGTCAGTGCAGGTTTCGCAGGAGCGGCAGAGACTTCTGCTTTTTCAGCGGCTTCGGATTCTCCTCCAAACTGCTGTGCGAGCCAGTTTGCTGCATCGTTAATAGCAATGGCAGCATTTCTCAGCTCTTCGATGGTCATAGCCATATCGTTCATTTTTGACATTTACTGTTCCTCCTTTCTCGGATTGTCTGTGTGCGGCGATGATTTTGAGATTCTTCGCCATTCTTGCGGATACCTGGCTGATTGCAGTGAGAGTAGCAATCACTTCTGCGTCAGTGTCGCTTCTGTTGTGAAAAGTTCGATTCACGATGTTCACCTCGCTTTCTGTAGGTCGTTTTGTTTCGCCTTACACTACTCAATGGAGGTGAGACGACCGCTTGGCCGAAAAATAGAAAAACTTTTTTGAAAAGAAAAATCGTCCCCTGAAGAATCAGAGGACGACCATTCATATTATATGTAGTCCTTAAGCTCGGAACGGAGCTTCTTGAACAGCTTGTCCCTACGATATACAAAGGTATTGCGAGAGAGTCCCATTTCCTTGCCGCAGTCACGTTCAGATTTTCCCTGCATAATAAGCTGACAGATAAGACGGCCTTCCGGGTCCAACTCATTCAGCTTTGCATAGAGGGCACGGAGAAGCTCTGCATCCTCCATTAATTCAGTGATAGCTGCGGATTCATCCGGCATGTCATCAAGCCAGCTCTTTTCATTTCCTTCACCGTCGCTTACGGTATTATCGAGAGAAACCTGGTCGCCAGCCTTGGCATACGGACAGGTCATACAGTCCATGTCGCATAAATAGCGTTTGCTTGCAGGGCAGACACAACGGCCATGCTCCTGCTGACGCTTGCGATAGGCGTTAATGTCACGATAGTAGTTCGTGTAGAACTCTTTGTTTACATCCACCCATTCTTTGGTAGACTTCAAATAGATACGATAGGTTTTGTTTTGATTTTTAGTATTATTCATGATAGATGTCTCCTTTGGATTTTTGAAATCCGTCAGAGGCATCCAAATCCGCCAAAACGAAAAAAGACGACAGTAGGCCTAGAACCATTGAGGTTTATAGGCACGCTCTGTCGTCTTGCGCTCTGGCGGATTATATTAGTTTGATGTTGTTATGCAGCGGGGCTAATTGTTGCACCGTCGAATTTTAGAGTGCCGTCGCTGTTGGCTGTGATGATAACAATACAACCAGCGATACATATGCAAGCAGTTCGACGGTCTTTGCTTACATCGCATACACGCTTCTTGTTTGCATTTAGAACTTTATCCGTATTTGCGTCCTCCTTTCTTTAAAAGTCATAGCATTACCTCTTTAAAGCAAAAACCGCTTGGACGAGCTATGCTGTAGAATGACAATCATTTCTGATTCAATTCTACAGCATAGCTCGTCCAAGCGGCTTTCCTGTGAGTAATTTATATTAAGTCCCTATTACAATGGGGATTTTTTGATTTTTCTGAACCGGGCATTGGAACAGTACCGTGATTTTGCCCGGTAGTGCTTCTGTAGTTTCGAGAATATGGCAGTGCTTATGGCCCTTGCAGTTGTTCCCTTCGTGAGGGCACTTATATATGCTGGTTTTCACTTTTTTCTCTTGAGTCATGCAATCCCCCCTTTTTTTGAGATTAGAGAATGATATTGGGAAGTTTAGCATCTTCGTTGTTTCTTGCATTATGGATGATATTCTCGACATCTGCGATTTCATCGGAAGTCATGAGGTTACCCAACACCATGTAAGAAATAACCATTCCTGCATATCGAACAGAGTCTTTGCCAGTAATCATTCGTTTTTTTGCACTTCCAATAACGAGAATGTTAAACCATAGAGCGTTGTCAAATGACCAGTCGATGGAGTTCAACTTCTGAGTGATGGAATTCCAGCCGACATTTTTTGCCTTTGCCATTGCAGCAACATGTGCAAGGGCCATTTGTGTGACAGGTTTTAATAAGAGATTATTTTCTCTTAGAAGCTGTATAGTCATATTTCTTTTTGTGAGGTGCATGTACTCTTTGTAGACATCTACATTTTCGAGAAGGGCTCTCCAAAAGTCAGAAACGTAATTATATGCTTCGTTTAATGTTGCTTCATTAGGAAGAAGCATGTTTTTCTTAAAGCCACGGTCTTTAAGAAGGGTCTCACAGACTGTATATAAAGTGCTTAGTGTGGTGAGGTTTTTGCTACGGCTTGAAAGTGTGTTGTTTTTGGAATTAACAACCTCAATACCGTCAACCGGTGCGAGTACCTCATCAGGGCTAATGAGCTTTCTAGCAATGACTGCAAACGGGTCATCATCGCTAGTGATAATGTTATCGCTTCGGCTAGTCTGCTTTGCATATTTGTTAATTTTATTAAAGATTTTTCGGATTTTTTTTGTATCCGTATGTTCAACGAAGATTACGCTAACTTCTTCTGTGCTCAGTTCAGGGTGGGGCACAAGTTTCTCCAGCGCAGGAAAAGGCTTAGTTCCTGCCGGAACACCCATAGCACCTCTTATTGCAATTTTTAAACTCAGCAATCGGTGCTGCCCATCCAGAGCGATAAGTCGTTCGCTGCCGGGAAGAGTGATGAATCCCATGTCTTTCATAGAAAGAGCATACGCATTTGGAATGTTTTTAGCTACGCTGGAGATAGACTCAAAGTGAACATCTTCCATGCCAGAATAGATATCAACTATGAGACTGCCAATGAATCTATCTGGGTCATTGATGATATAAGGGACGATTTCCTCAACAATCCTTCGAATGTTTACTTCCCGTTGCATTTTTTCATCGACGGTCATACCGTCCCAATCAGGTAATTCTTTTGCAATGCCGACACAGTCGATAAGCTCACCTGCAGGCATTTTGGCCATATAGTATGGCGTGCTTCCGAGCTTGGCCCTTATGCATCCTAATGTTTTCATAATACCGCCTCCTGTATTTCAAATACATCTTACGTGTCTTATTATAGGCGATGCGATTGCAAATGTCAACATGTTTTTCAAAAAACATCAAAACTGTTTTTGAAAAACATAAACAATTTACAAAAAAACAGCTCGCAGAGATTGAAAAAATCAAGATAATCTTGAAATCTAGGATTAAAAGGTGTATAATTTATCCGTTACAGTATGCTTTTAAGCGATTAAAGTGAGGTGTGCCATGAATTACAATAAACTGTGGAAATTGCTAATTGATAAAAATATGCTAAAAAAAGATTTGCAAGAAAAAACAGGCATTTCGTCGAATGCAATTGCGAAAATGGGCAAAGGCGGAGATGTGTCCACACAAGTTTTAAGAAAGATTTGTGTGGTCCTCGATTGTAGGCTCGAAGATATCGTTGACCTTGATGATTAATAATCTATTACACATAACATTTATTACGAGAAAGCGGAAAGGAGGAGTCTAAATGTGGTGTAAAAATTGCAATCTCGAAACGAATGAAGAAAATTGTCCTGTTTGTGGAAGTGTTACCATTGAAGACCTTCCTACAAAAATATACTGGTGCAAAAATTGTAAGACTCCTATAATTCAGACTATCAATCAGCCGGATGAGGGTGTTTGCCCTATCTGTGGGAAGAAAACGAAATATCTCAGTTCTGATATCCGACCAGTCTTCCCGGAAGAGAGATTGCTTATTGAATGTCTACTTGATAAAGAACCTAATGAATATGTACAGGACTCTGTTTGGGCAAATAACAGCAGATACTATATAAATGGGAAGTCTATTTCGATACCAGCAAAATTGTTTGCTACTGCAGACATCAATGCTCTTCTAGTGAAAATTGGCCAGTTTTCTCGCGACAATTCATATGAGTATTTTGATAAGTACATCGCCAACTTTGTTGAAGCCAATAAAATGAGGTTAGCGTATCTGAAAGATGAAGCCTTCAATTTTGTTAGACAAGCTGCACAGAGATTTCCGGAAGAGAATATTGTTATCTCATTTTCTGGAGGTAAAGATTCGACTGTTACAGCGGACGTCACCATAAAGGCTCTTAGCAATCCGAGCCTCGTTCATATTTTTGGCAATACAACGCTGGAGTTTCCTTATACGATTGAATATGCCGAAAGATATAGAGATGCACACCCAATGGCAATTTTCCAGATTGCAAAAAACGATGAACAGGTTTTCTATGATGTTTGTGAGGATATTGGACCACCTGCACGAATGATGCGCTGGTGCTGTTCGATGTTCAAGACAGGCCCGATTTCGAGAGTTATAAATAGCTTATACCGCAATCAACAGATACTTACGTTTTATGGAATAAGGAAAGCAGAGTCCGTTAGTCGTAGCAAGTATAACAGAATTGAAGAAAATACGGAGTCCGTAAAAATTCAGCAGCAGACGGTCGCATCACCAATCTTCTTTTGGGGGGATGCCGATATATGGCTGTATATCTTGTCTGAGAATATAGATTTTAATGAGGCATATCGTCTCGGATACGATAGAGTTGGTTGTTGGTGTTGTCCTAATAACAACCAGAGAGCACAGTTTCTTTCGCGTATCTATATGCCTGAAGAAGCAAAGAAGTGGAGAGATTTTCTTATCTCATTTGCAAATAAAATTGGAAAACCTGACCCTGAAGAATATGTTGACTCAGGTAATTGGAAAGCGCGTCAAGGGGGAAATGGGTTAGTGTCGGCCAATGACGTAAAGCTTAAATTCACAAATTGCACAACAGAAGAACATGCAAAAATATATCGTTTGACAAGATCTTTTGATGATGAGCTGGTAGGTATGTTTGTGCCATTTGGTAAGATAGCGCCCGAACTCGGAAAGAAACTTCTTCATGAAGTTATTATTCTTGAGCCACATACAAATGTACCTATCATATCTATTCAGCCTTTTGGTCAAGAGGAATTTGACTATTCTGTAAAAGTGCGCACAATGAACGTTGCGAATCATGATGATTTGCAGAGGATGGTTGGTTATCAGATTAGAAAGTTTAACGCCTGTCGAAGATGCTTGAAATGCGAATCATTATGTCGCGCGGGAGCAATTTCTATTGAAGGCGATTACTACTATATAAATCCGGATAAGTGTGTTCATTGTAAAAAATGTGTTACTGCAAAATATCTTGACGGTGGCTGCATGATGGATAAATATTTGCGCACTAAATGATAATTGGAGGAAATCATATGGCAATGAAATTTCGTGCCCACGATACATTTTATATAAGGAAAGGCTGGCTTAGCAAAGGCATGAAATGCGTCGTTGCTAATGGAGATGTATTTGTTTCAAAGACAGAAAACCCGATGGATGTTCTCGGACTTGGAGCCAACATGGTAAAAGCTTTAAGATATTGGCTTCAAGCAGTAGGGCTTACTGAAGAACCGAAAAAGGGCAAAAGGAGCCAGAGCCTAACTGATTTAGGGCAGCTTGTTTTTGAAAATGATAGATATATAGAAGAACTTGGAACTCTGTATCTATTGCAATATAAACTGGCGTCTAACAGTGATGATGCCACAGCATGGTACTTCTTTTTTAATGAGTTTGCTCTTGCAGAGTTTGGGAAGGATGAGTTTGCAGAGGCCATTCAGAAGTATATAAGAATGACCGCAGATGGAGAGTGTGTTGCTCCGCGTTCAATTAATGATGATTTTTCATGCATAGTCAATACATACTTGCCAAGGTATAAATCAAATCCAGCGAAGGTGTCAGCAGAAAATAATATTGATTGTCCATTCGGTGAGCTTGGTTTTATCGATGTGCTGAATAAGAGCAAGAAGACCTATAAAAAAGTTACACCTGCAGCTTCGTCCATTAATCCGTGGGTGGCCTTAGCAGTTGTTGCGGCGAACTCTGGTGGTCGTCAGGAGATTCCTTTGAATGAACTCTTGACTGCACCCGGTAACATTGGAAAAGTGTTCAATCTTGATTCTATTACAATGCTTGATGTCTTGTATAGTATTGAACGCTTAGGAGAATTAAAAATCAATCGTACAGCTGGATTGGACGTAATACTTCTAAAGAATCAGTATTCGTTTATCGAGTGTGTTGAGAGGTATTACCGTTCAATAAATGAGCGAGATTAGGAGATAGAATTATGAACTCAATGATTTCCGTTGCATCAGGATTCCAGTATTCGGTGAATATTGGATACGACCTGAATAGCGATGATAAATTACAAAATTTCATACCGACCAAATCTGCTCTTTCGTTTATTGGGGATATTATTTCAAGCACAAACATCTCTTCAACAAATAGAGCGAGGGTTTTGATTGGCGCGTATGGTAAGGGAAAATCCCATATCATTTTGACTACTTTGGCATTACTGATGAAAAAAGATCTCTCTCTTTTTACAAAGTTAATGCCTAAAATCAATGAGAATCCTGCATTGTTGCAGATAGTAAAAAATTACTATGATAGCGACAACAAATTACTTCCGGTGGTGATTTCCGGAAGTAACACAAGTATGACTCAGGCATTCCTTTTGGCATTGCAGAGAACTCTCTCTGACAACGGTATGCTTGATATTATGCCTGAATCAAATTATAAAGCTGCTGTGTCTGTAATCAACCGCTGGAAGGCGGAGTTTCCAGATGCTTATGCGCAGTTTAGGAAAAATATTAATGGCTCCGTCTCAGAGTTTGTTGAACGATTGGACAACTTCGATATTTCTGCGTATGAAATGTTTGAACGAATTTATCCAGAACTAACTGCAGGCAGCGTGTTTAATCCTTTTTTGGGATTTGACATTGTCGAATTATATGAAAATGTAGCTATTGCAATTAAGCAGAAGGGATACTCTGGGCTTTTTGTTGTATATGATGAGTTTAGCAAATATTTGGAGGCAAACATCACAGATGCTTCTGTAAGCGATGTTAAAATGCTTCAGGATTTTGCAGAAAAGTGCAACAGAAGCGGAAAAAACCAGCTGCATCTGCTGCTGATATCTCATAAGGAGATTTCAAATTATATTGATAAACTTCCACAGCAAAAGGTTGATGGCTGGAGAGGAGTATCTGAGCGCTTTACGCATATCCATCTTAATAATAATTTTTCACAGACGTATGAAATTATTTCTTCTGTTATTCAAAAGGATAGCCGGAAGTGGTCAGTGTTCTGCAATAAGCATCAGAAAGATTTTTCTTCTTTGATGGCGAGATATGAAAAGCATACTCTTTTTACTGATGCAGCAGGAGAAATGGCAACCGCAATATACGGATGTTACCCGTTACATCCTGTTTCGACTTTTATCCTTCCGAGACTGTCGGAGAAAGTCGCACAGAATGAAAGAACGCTGTTTACATTTTTGTCTGCAGATGGTGCATCTACGCTTTCTGCATTTATTAGGAGTGCTACGGATAATCGGTTTAATCTTTTGACTCCAGACTTGATTTATGATTATTTCGAACCACTCTTAAAAAAGGAGGCTTACGCAAGCAGTATACACACTAATTATGTTTTAACGAGTACTATCCTTGCGAAAATTCTTCCTGATAGTTTAGAGTCCAAAATTGTAAAGACTATCTCCTTGATATACATTTTGGAACAGTATGAACGAATCGCTCCTACTGTTGAGGAGATTGTTGGTATCTATTCGACAGCTTTTAAGGTCGACGATATTCAGAGCGCGATTGACACCCTCATTGAGCAGGAATATGTTGTTTACCTTAAACGCAGTAACGGCTTTTTGCGTTTGAAAAAGACATCTGGCGTTGATGTGAAGCAAAAGATATCTGATTTGATACAAACGCAATCTGCGCGTATTACTGTAAAGGAAGCTCTGAACGCATCCAATTTTGATAATTATATGTACCCGTCTCGTTACAATGATGAGCATGAGATGACGCGTTTCTTTGCTTTTGAGTTTATTGACGCCAAAGAAGTTGGTAATGAAACAAATTGGAATGTCAAGAGTGCTGGAATACAGGCTGATGGTGTTATTTATGCTATTATTCCGGCAAGCGAAGAAGATATCCCTACTATTACTGAGTCTGTCATCAGGACAAGTGTTGGGGCTGAACGTAGCATTTTTATCATTCCTAAACGCTTTAGAGCAATCGAGTCGATTGTTAGAGAGTTCTTGGCTGTTAATACGTTAAAGGAAAAATCTTCTGATGACCCAGTTCTTTTTGATGAGTATGAGGTTATTTATGAAGATTTACACGAAATAATCAAGGCTTTTATGAATGCATATACACATCCGGAAGAAGGAAAGTCTGTATATTTGCATAATGGCCAATTCATTGAGATAGGACGTAAAGCTGCGCTTACGGAGCTGATGTCAAGGATTTGTGACACTGTATATTCGATGACACCAGTCATCAATAACGAGGCTGTAAACCGCAATGATATAACGAATATTGCAGCGAATAGCAGAAATAAAATTATTGCTGGGTTGCTGCGAAATGAACTCGAAGCAGGTCTTGGGCTTTCTGGAACAGGACAAGAAGTTTCGATTATGCGTAGTACGCTAATCAGAACTGGAATCTTGGAAGAAAATAATGGAATGTCGAAACTGAGCCTTCATACTGGTGATGAAAGTTTAGACAATTTATTATTTACAATCGAGAACTTTATCATTGGTGCGCATCATGAAGAAAAAGTGTCATTTGAGCAGTTATATAACTTGCTGTGTTCTGCTGAGAACCATATCGGATTAAGACTCGGTCTTGTTCCAATCTATCTTGCAGTAGTTCTCCATGAATATAAGCAGCGGGTTGTAATTATGGACAAGAGAGGACAGATTCCGTTAACGGTAGATGCATTAATTCAAATTAATGCTGAACCATCGCAGTATTCACTGGCATATGTAGAATGGAATCAAGATAAGGAAGAATACTTGAACACATTAGCAAACGCATTTGCTGACTTTGTCATTGAGGCAGAAACGCGCAATAATACCTATGAGTATGTTGCTAATGCGATGAAACGATGGTACATGGCTCTTCCTAAATACTCAAAAGACTGTAAACGAGATGCTGCAGGTAAGAAGATTCACAAACGTTATCTGGATATGATTGCGCTTCTGCGTCAAAATGTCAGTGGGTATGAGTTGCTGTTCAAAAGGATTCCTGAAGTTTTAGGATTCCAAGGCGATTTCAACGCCGGAGTGGCGGACACTGTCGTTGCAGCAAAGAATTGCTATGACGCTTTATTAACGCTCCTGAAGGAGACGTTAATTAAAGAGACTAAAGCCGTATTTGTGATTAAGGGCATGGAGAGCCAAATTCATAATATGTCCTTGGCATCTGTTGGAGTCGAGTGGTGTGAAACTCTGGACAAACACGTATTCGAGCAGATGTTTACGAATGGGGCTGAAAAGTGTTTAGAATTGTTGAAGAATCCAACAAATGATGAATCTGCGCTCGTTGCAAGACTAGCAAAACTGTGTACAGACCTGCGAATTGAAGATTGGGCAAGCGATACCCTTGCGAAGTATGTTGACACACTACGGTCTTATCGCAAGACTGCGGAAGAGTTTCATGCTGAAATAGAAGAAACTGATTCTGCTCTTATAAGTAACTATCAGATAACATATATCGACAACAATGGTGTTGCGATTACAAAACGCTTCGACCGTGTTGAGTACAGTAATCGCGGAAAGCTGCTGATGAATCAGGTGAGGTCAGCGCTTGATGCAATGGGTAGGTCGATTACTGAACAAGAAAAACGACAGGTATTGATGGAAATTATAAAGCAACTTTTTTAAGTAGGAGGTGTTAACAATGGCTTATTTTGATAACGCGGCAACGACTTTCCCTAAGCCATTGTGTGTGCATGACTATATGCGTGAGTTCTATCAGAATTTTGGTGGGAGTTATGGAAGGGGCCAGTATGCTCAGGCACAATCAGCTGGGAGTCTTGTAATAGATACACGTAAGCGTATTAGGGATTTATTGCATTGCCCTGCAAGGCAAGTCGTTTTCACACCAAGCGCGACAATTGCACTCAATATTATCATTTCTGGTTTGATTAAACTTGGGTGTAAAAATGTTTATATCAGTCCGTTTGAACATAATGCAGTTACACGTGTTCTTTACCATTTTGAGCGTGAAAAGATAATAAATGTACATCAGATTGTGGTTGAAGCGGACTTATCATACGACTTAGAAAAAATCAAATACCAATTTGATGCTGTAAAGCCTGATTTGGTGATAATGAGCCATGCAAGCAATGTTATAGGATTAGTTGCACCAGTAGAACGTGTTTTTAGCCTATCAAAGAAATACGAAGCAATAAATGTTGTTGATATGGCGCAAACAGCCGGTTTGGTTGATGTGAATGTAGGACAGGAATTCTTCGATTTTACGGTATTTGCTGGGCATAAAACTTTGCTTGGACCAACAGGAATATCTGGATTTGTTATGAAGTCAGATTTTGATTTGCCTACGACTCTGTTTGGCGGAACCGGATTTGATTCTGCAAATCAAGATATGCCGAGTAGTTTGCCAGAGCGTTTTGAAATGGGAACACAAAACATAGTAGGCGTTGCTGGACTGAATGCTTCGTTAAAATGGATTAAGGAACAGGGAATTGATATCCTGTGGAAGAAAGAACATGAAAATAGAATTCGATTGCTCGATATGATAAGTGAGTATTCTTTCCTCCATACCGTCGGAATTTCAAATGACCAGCAGTATGTGGGAATTGTCTCATGTCTTCTTGAGGGAATAAGTAGTGATAGTGCAGGAATGATATTCAGCGAGCGTGATATTGCTGTTAGGACAGGGCTTCAGTGCGCGCCATTGGCACATAAATTTCTGGGAACATTCCCGGCAGGAACAATACGTTTCAGTGTTAGCTGCATGACTACCGACGAGGATTTTGAGCAACTTGAAAGAGCATTAGATTCGATAGAGGCAGATTATTGATTTGGAAAGGAGTTTTTTATGAGCTTACGAGATATTCCATTAAAAACAGAATATCGTTCACTGCTGGATAATGTTATAAGTGAGTTCTATACTCCTGTTTTGACTCAGGCAGTTGTGTATAAAAGAGCAGTAGGATTTTTCTCATCATCGGCATTGATTGACTTATCGGCAGGAATCATTGGCCTCATTAAGAATGGTGGTAATATTCAGCTGATAGCTTCACCTCGTTTATCACAAGAAGATATCGCTGCTATCAATGATGGTCTGCGTAGAAGAGATGAGGTTATTGAAGAGGCATTATTACGTGAATTATATACTCCGAGTGGTGCATTTGAAGAGGCACGTCTGAATCTTCTTAGCAATCTTATCGCTGCTGGGCGGCTTGAAATTAAAATTGCATTTTTAGAAACTGATAATGTAATTGGAATGTTCCATGAGAAAGTTGGTCTCATGTACGATGAGGAAGATAATATAGTGGCTTTTACTGGTTCGATGAACGAGAGCTCGAATGCTTTTTCGGTGAACTATGAATCCATAGATGTTTATACATCGTGGACGCAAGATGAAGAACGTGTTTTGAATAAGCAATCTGCATTTAATGCAATGTGGAATGATTATGAACCGAGCATACATGTTATTTCGTTTCCTAATATTGATGTAGAGATTATCAACAGATACCGTATTACGGACACTATTGAAAGTGCAATCGCACAGATACAGAAATCATCCTCTCCAAAGGACAAAACCGATGAGCTATTAACAGGTAGCTCGATTATAGGTCCGTCTATTCCAGATGGCGTGAATATGCGAGAATATCAGCTTGAAGCCATTTCCGCATGGGAGAGTCATGACTACCGTGGAATTTTTGATATGGCAACAGGTACGGGTAAAACATATACCGCTTTAGCAGCAATCGCACATTTGTATAAGAATTTAAACGGAAACTTGGCTGTTATTATCATCTGTCCGTATCAGCATTTGGTTGAGCAGTGGAAAGAAGATATTGTTGCATTTGGCATGAATCCAATTGTCTGCTACTCGGCTTCGTCGCAAAAAAATTGGCGAGATAGATTAAAAACAGCAGTTACAAGTTTTAACTTGGGTATTCAGAAGCATTTTTCGATGGTATCTACAAACGCAACATTTTCGCTTGATTACGTTCAAGATATAGTGAAAAAACTAAAAGGAAATGTTGTTTTAGTAGTTGATGAAGCTCATAATTTTGGTGCAGAGCATTTAAGTACTGCGCTTTTGACAAATGCAAAGTACCGGTTAGCATTGTCTGCTACAATTGATCGTCATGGAGATGAAGAAGGGACTCAAAAGTTATTTGATTATTTTGGAGAAAAGTGTATCGAATATTCATTAAAAGATGCCATTGATAATGATATGCTCACCCCGTATTATTACCATCCGGTAGTTGTATCACTAGATGACGATGAACTACAAAGATATTTAGATCTGACATCAAAGATAAGCAAGAATGTCCACAAGAATACGCATGGAAAAGTACAACTTAGTGAATATGCAAAGATGCTTCTTATAAAGAGAGCTCGTATAGTTGCTGGTGCGGTTTCCAAACTTGAAAAACTTAAAGAATTGATGCTCGATTATCAATCGGACAATCAGATACTGGTATATTGTGGAGCTACTACACTTCACGATGTTGACTATCGTGAGGGGAAACCACCTGTGGATGAAGCTCGGCAGATTGATATAGTGGCGGATATCCTTGGAAATGAACTCGGCATGAGAGTGACTAAATTTACGTCAGAGGAAGATGCTGATGAACGTGAGCGAATTAAATCAGATTTTGCAGAAGGCACACATCTACAAGTTGTTGTTGCCATTAGATGTCTTGACGAGGGAGTAAATATTCCGAGCATTAGGACAGCGTTCATAATGGCTAGCAGTACAAATCCAAAGGAATATATTCAGCGGCGTGGTCGAGTGCTTAGAAAATTTCCCGGAAAGCGATATGCCACGATATTCGACTTTATTACGCTTCCTATTCTACTTGAGGATGTTGGAAACTATGATGAAGAAGTCATAAATAGTATAAGGTCTCTCGCTGTTAGAGAAATAGTACGAATGAAGGATTTTGCATCTATCGCAGAGAATCCATTTGATTCAGATTATTTGATAGCTGCCATCCAGAGCGCGTACGATATTGATACTTTGAATAAGGAGGACGAGTCAGAATATGTCTGATGCAAGAGAGAAAAAGCTCAATGCCATGAAAGTAAAGATTTTGAAGGCAGAGCGAGAAAATTTGAAAACAAGAGAAAAAACAAATGACCAGATGGTAGAACTGATTCGTCGTATCATCAAAGATGAATCTAAGAAAAATTACTAAGGAGGTAAAACATGCTTATAAAATCTTTAAGAATGGAAAACTTCCGTCAGTTCAAAGGGTTAAATAAAATAGATTTTTCAATGGAATCCCGGAAAAATGTAACTATTATTCTTGGTGATAACACTTTTGGTAAAACTACATTGCTTCAAGCATTCAATTGGTGCTTCTACGGTATTGCAATGTTTGACCAGAATCCAGACAATCTTCTAAATCTCGAAGTGGAAAGTGAAATGTTCAATGGTGACACCAGAATTGTCGAAGTTGAAATCACGGTTATTCATGATGGCGCAGAGTATATTATCACTCGTACACAGAGATATACCATGAATAATGGGACAGTTCGTGGCGAAGCGTCACCTCAGCCGAAAGTATCCTACAAGCAGCCAGATGGTCAGACTGAATCGGTAAAGGCTGTACAAGTGAAAAATGTTATCAACAATATTTTGCCGCAAGATTTGTCAACATACTTCTTCTTTGATACCGAGCGTGTAAACAGTATTAGCACTCGTCGTGATGTTGCTGAAGCGGTAAAAGGCCTGCTGGGATTAACCATTTTAGATAGTGCAATCAAGCACTTGGGAACAAGAAGCGCTAAGACATCCGTGATTGGTAAGTACTATGCAGGTATGGATATGGATGGTGACAGCAAAGCACAGGATGCACTTAGGAGAATTCAAGCTTCAGAAGCCAAGAGAACAGCTATTTCCGAGCAGTTTGAGGAGTGTAAATCTCAAATTAACCACTATGAAGGTCGTAAAGAACAATTGGATGCTATTCTGCGTGATAACCAGACGACTTCCACCTTGCAGAAGAAAAAGGAAGATTTAGAAAGACGCATTGCTCAGGAGAAGAAAGCGCTTGAAGCAACTATGAATGCGTTTTTCAGAGAATTCAGTCAAGGCTCTCTTCAGTTCTTTGCTCAGCCATTACTTAAAACCACTTCTGCTTTTTTGAAAGAAGTTAAGGTTGATGATAAGGGGATCCGTGACCTAACCAAGCCAACAATTGAAGAACTTATAAAAAGAGGTCGTTGTATTTGTGGAGCAGAAATTCGCAATGGAAACGATGCGTATAATCACTTAATGGCTGAGTTAGCATATGTACCACCTGAATCTATCGGAAATACAGTCCGTCATTATCGCGATAAACTGCAAAGTTTTTCACGCCCTGCTGAAAGAGTATATGACAGCCTGACAGAACGTTTTGAGTCTGTGTACCGTTCAAAAACGCGGATTCAAGAGTGGGAGGATGAACTCTTAGGAATTAGCTCTCAGATTAAAGGAAAAGAGAATATGCGTCAATACGAGATTGAACTTGTGGACGTGAAAAAGCGTTTGCGCGATTTGAATGCAAAAAAAGAGCGCCTTATTAGAGATGACCAAGCACAGAAAAGTGATATTGATAGATACAAAAAGGTATACGATAGTCTTGTTGCTGTTTCCGGAAAGAATAAGGAAATCATGGCACTAATTGAGTATGCTGAGGAAATTCATGATTGGTTGGTTGAAACCTACTCGCAGAAGGAAGGAACCATTCGCGAAGCTCTGGAAACCAAGGTCAATGAGATATTTGAGAGAATGTATCATGGACACAGAAGAGTTGTTATTGACCAGAAGTATCAGGTATCTCTGTTGACTACCATTGCCGAGAAAGAAATAGCTGCTGGTGAGTCTGAAGGTTCTAATAGAGTAAAGAACTTTGCGTTTATCGCTGGTTTAGTGGCCTTGGCAAAAGAAAAAATTATGACTGACAGTTCGGAAAATGGATTTGACCTTTCTTCTGAGCCGTATCCACTTGTTATGGATGCTCCTTTTTCAAATGCAGACGAAACGCACACTGCAAATATTTCTAAAGTTTTGCCGGAAATTGCAGAACAGGTCATTATGTTTGTTATGCATAAAGACTGGCGGTATGCGGAGCCTGTTATGTCTCAGAGAGTTGGAAAACAGTATCAGTTGAACAAGATTAGTGAAACATTCACAAGATTGCAGTAAAGGAGTGTGTGGAGATGTTCGAAAACGATTATACAATTACAGGAAAACATGCCACATACTTAAAGTATATGGCAGCTAAAAATGCAAAAGATGACGAGAATGCAGCTACATCTTCGGCAAAATTGTTTGAACGTTACATTGATGTTTATATGAATGCCGCTATCTGGGGATTACTTTATTCAAGAACTGCACCTAAGGATAATTCTTCTGATGACAGAGCCCGTATATATGCTGATGCTTTTGCAAACGAAAGAGACAATTGTGTATTTCTTTATAGAATGGTGATGCTGCTTGATAAAAGCGTTGACATTGAATCTGAGGAACGTATTAACAGAGCGTTTAGGTATGATACTCAGCCAGAAAAAGCAGAAGCATTCCGTCAAAACATGGATTTGTTCCACGACTATGTGAGAGGTGGCATTGAACTAATGTATGAGCAATTTACAGATGGATGCTCTACACGTGAAGATTATTTGAACAAAGTTTTTGAGGTGATGACCACCTTCAAAAAAGAAATTGAAGGTTTCTCTTATGAGGATGAATTAGCTCAGCTGATTCGATAATTGATAGCTTAAGGAGGTGACAATGTGTTTTGCGAAGACGATATGTTTTATAGCGAGGCTATAAACTTTTTTCAAGAGGCTGGACACGTTGCCACCGCTTAGCCTCAGTATACTAATCATACATATAAGCAAGTCATCTACTTCGATAGTGAAAAGACGATGTTGATTGACCCGTCTATGTTGAATGTATTAGAACACGCATTAGATATCTCGCATTTATTTGATTTGGGTGGTGACGTTTTTGAAATTAAGACGGGTAGCTTGATATCGTATTATTCAGTTGTTCTTGAGTGCAATAAAAAGAATAGAAGTCAAATGGCACACGATGTTCACTTCCTGTTGCACTCAAGCTTTTCATCTGAAATATCGGTTATTATTTTTAAGCATGAAAATTCGGTTCTGTTATCAGTAGCGGGATTTAACAACGATATTATTCTTTCCGATTGGTATGGCTATTGGGAGGAATATGATGATTTAGTTGAATTGATTCATGTGGCACAACTTTCGCTTGAAACACCATATGAGTTTATTGCTGACTTGATTTATCTGGTGGCACGTAAGTATTACAAGTATCCTGTTCTTGAGAAATTAGAAGTTTATGGTCTAATACCTTTCTATTACTTCATTTCAGAATCGTATCTAGAAGACAGTTGTGATAAAGAAACGATTAAAGATTTGATAAAACGATTGGTATCTGAAGACCAGCAAATATATGGCGACAACTATGTGGAACCTATTACTGATCGTATTCGCGACTTAGGAGATATCGACAGTGAATTAGACATGTTGAGTTTCGAGTTGGATATGGAGGAAGATATTCCGGCGGACATTGCTGAGGAAGATGCTGATGAAATCGAAGACAAAGAGCGTGATGAGTACGAGTTTGAAGATGTTGACCCAGAAATATTTGACGATCCAAGTCTTATGCTAAAATGGCTTGATAAAGAAAACTGAGTGTTAACCCTGATAGGAGAAGTAGCGTATGCTTATATTTTTGGACAGCAATATTTTATGTTCCAATTACTATATGAGAGGGCCTTCTTTTGAAGTGCTCCAGAAAATCGGAACAATAGTTTTGGGACAAATTGTTGTAGATGAAGTTTGTAATAAATACAGAGAAGTATTAGAAGACCAACTCTTAAAATTGAGAAAATCTGTAGATGATGTGAATAGGATAATTACTGAGCCACTTGTTCAGATAGAAACTCTTGATGTGGAGAGTGAGTGCAGAAAATATAGGGATTTCCTTGAATTCTTTATAATTGAAAGTGGCATGACTGTTGCAGAAGAATACCCGAATGTAAAACATGAAGATGTTGTAAAACGTGCATTAGCAAGAAAGAAGCCTTTTAAGGCTGATGGAAGTACTGGCTATAGAGATTATTTGGTTTGGGAAACTTGCTTAAATCTTGTCCGTTTTTATAGCTGCGAAGAAATACATTTTATTTCAAGTAATACTCGCGATTTTGCTGATGCAACTAAAAAGAATGTGTTACATTCAGATTTACGTTTGGATTTATCTGAACGCGGTATATCAGAGAGGCGCTTCCATTATTGGAGTAGCATAAAGAATTTTATTGATGAGTATGCAAGCACAAAAATATCTGAGATAGAAAAACAAGAATCAACCATAAAAGAGATTGAAGAAAACGAAACGGGATACAGGATACCACTTCAACAGTTTTTAAAATCGTCCGTTGTGGGAATCGATTTGTCAGGATATGATGTACTTGTTCCTGGTGATTCAGCAGTGATAAAAAACATTGAACTTAGCTCGGATTTTAATATTGACGAAATCGCAGAATTGGAAGACGGACAATATCTTTTAGAGATATCAATTGATTGTTTGAGTGAAGTAGTTTCTGATATTGATGCTAAAGACATTAAAGAGCTTGATGAGTATCCTGTGGATGTGGAAGTAATATGTCCCCATCAAGGTAATAGATTTACTTTAGAAATGATATTAGGAACACAAGTCCATTTGAAGGCTATTTTTGATAGACAAACAAAAGCAATTTCCTCAATAGAGCTTGATGATATTAACGATTATAATTGCATTTATGAATAAGGGTGATTAGTCTAACAGAAACCTTTTAATTTTCCATACTTTTTAATTATTGAGAAAAGAGGTGTCGCTTTGATAGCAGCTACAACAACATATCAAACAAAAATTGACACAATTGGCGACTATCAAAGTGGCCAACATATATGAAAGAACCCAGAAATAGTGCTGTTTCTGGGTTCTTGGCTACATAATAAATTGTATCAAAGATTGCGTTTTGATAGATATTACTTGCAGAGGCGGATAGCTTTTAATAGAAATAGGAAAGTAATAGAAAGAGAGATTAAGTTGAAAAAGAAAAAAGATGAAATAACCATCCGTTCCAGTGCTGCGGAATACCTGACCTATGTTGCCTCAGTCGGCGATCAGCAGGACAGTATTGAGATGCGCTATGAGGACGAAAATATATGGCTGACACAGAAGATGATGGCAACATTGTACGATATCGGAACTAACACTATAAATTATCATATTAAGAAAATATTCGAGGATAGCGAACTACAGGAGGATTCAGTTATTCGAAAATTTCGAATAACTGCCGCCGACGGAAAAAGCTACAGCACAAATCACTATTCCTTAGAGATGATCATTGCAGTAGGATTTAAGGTAAATTCTGAGCGTGCGGTGCAGTTCCGTAAATGGGTCAATCAAATTGCAAAGGACTATACCATCAAAGGCTGGGTTATGGATGACGAGCGTCTCAAACGCGGAACTTATCTGACAGAAAAGTATTTTGATGAGCAGTTAGAACGAATTCGTGAAATTCGAGCAAGCGAAAGAAAGTTTTATCAGAAAATAACTGACCTGTATGCCACAGCCATTGATTACGATAAGAATTCTGCAACTACCAGGAGATTCTACGCAACAGTTCAGAATAAAATGCATTACGCAGTTCATGGTCATACGGCGGCTGAACTGATTGTAGAAAGAGCTGATCATACAAGAAAGCATATGGGATTAACTACTTGGGCAGATGCTCCTGAAGGCAAAATTAAGAAGAGTGATGTTACGGTTGCCAAGAATTATTTGAGTCAGGATGAAATGAAACAGCTGAATCGCATGGTTACTGCATACTTGGATTTTGCTGAGAATATGACATTACGGCATATTCCACTCACGATGCAGGACTGGGAAAAACGGCTTAATAGCTTTATTGAAATGTTTGATTATGGTATTTTACAGGATGCAGGGAAAGTGTCAGCTGAAATTGCAAAGCTTCATGCCGAGACCGAATTTGAAAAATATCGAGTCATTCAGGATAGATTATTTATGTCTGATTTTGATAAGTACATGCTGGAACTGGAAGAAAATGCGAAGAAGTAGCAACATCGTCATTAAATTTTTAGCTTACCAAGTTACCAAGGTCGAGTGCATGGAAGTTGAACCGTCAGTCGGGGCGAAAAATAGCAGTTGACCTGTTCTATGTACAAAGAACAGACGAGGTTGAGACGATGGCAGTTCTTCGTTAAATTTGATTTTTCTATTGGAATCACTATAATAGTAGAAATGAAAAAAAGTTGAACTTTTTCCGCAGACGGGCGAGGTTCAGGCTGTGATATGGATAGCGAATTGTATTGATACTTTTTGTCTACAGAATTTGTTGATATGTTTCCGCAAACAAACGGAGATATTTTGTTACAGTCTACATTAGTCCGGATATGGTCCCGAAAACTGACATCAATCATGACGTATCGTGCCATGTAGAAACGGTAGCCCTTATAACCCGCATGAAATAAGGATTTATAAGACTCGAAATTGTGTACAAAGTGTGTTTTGTGCACAAATAGCAGTGATATCGCATAAAATATGCAATATTATTTAGAAGGGGTTATGGAAGTGTTGAGCAGATATACAGATGGTCAACGACTTCTCTTGTAGATATGTCAGATGAGCGTAGAGAAAATAGCTTTATTCTTCAAATGAAAAGGATAGCAAAAGAACTTAGACTTATAGGATGATTTTATTTGCGATATGAATTTTAAACTTTATAACTAGGTGTGATATTGTCAAATAATATTGACAATATCACTATCTCAGCTGTATTGTGGAGGTATAATTATGAAGATAAGAAAAATTCATCAAGAATTTTCAGTATGTCAAGTAGAGGATTATTCGCTTGTAAATTTAGATTCTAAATATTGCTTTCTTGGAAAGACGGACAAAGAGAAATCTCTTGTATGCGTTACGAGCGATGTTCCGTCAAATACAATCCAACGTGATGACGGTTGGAAAGCCTTTTACATCCAAGGCATTTTAGATTTTTCGCTAATCGGGGTATTGTCTAAAATAACCACGATTTTGGCAAATAATGGGATTTCAATTTTCGCAATATCTACCTACAATACTGATTACGTTTTGATAAAAAAGGAAAATTATCAACGGGCACTGAATATCCTTAGCTCCGCAGAATATGAGATTATTGACTGACAACTAGGAAATTAGATAGGAGTGTTGTCTAAGGTAGAATACACACCGCGATAGGAGTGTAAATGCAGCTAATCAAACGTATAATGAACAGTAATATTTTATTGTAAAAGAAAACACCAACATATATTATCCAGATGTACTGACTCCCCCAATTAGATTTTAGGTCTAACTTTTATGGGCTGATACATTATTTGATGGTATATGTTGGTGTTTTTACATTATATAGATTGAAAGTTGTTTATGGACTTATTTCCTGTGAGTTTATCTCTTTGGGCCTGCACAGTTCATAACTAATGACTCCAGTATTGATATGGAGCAGGCTGGGGAAAATACTTGTTATGTCTTCCTGAAGGTATTTATACTTGTATCCGTATGGTAGTGTAATATCCAGATAGTACTGACAAGTATCTTTGCATTCAGTGCAGGAATTAATCAACTCCTCATCTGCTACATAGGATAAAAACTTATCTTTGGGAAAATAGTCATCGTAATGAATACTTACCCTAAAGATAAATGAATTAATGGGATAACGCCTTTTTCCTGAAAAATTATTCATCGTCTTTTCACCTTGTCCCTATATTTATTTTCTCGAGATATAAGAAGTGTTTGAAAGTGTAACCTGGCATAGAGTTATGGAATCACCTTACTTTACGTTGGTATTTTTGAGAGGTGGCTATTGCTTTCTTCAGGTTTCCTTAGAACTGGATACTGAATGTTGCTTTAGTTAAACATATTATATATTAGTTTTATCAAGTTTACAAGCGGCATGCTCAGGCACCGTGGTATTGGTATATATGTGAATAAATATGCTGTTATAAGAGTCTATATATGACGCAAAAATGTGTTTTTACCGTGTATAAAGAATAAAAATGTTAATGTTGCTATAATTAAAAATTATAAAGTCCAGTAATAAAATACAAATATCCAATAAATAAACACAAAAATATTTTCAAAATTTTTTATTGTTAAATTCAAAGCTCTAATATGCACTTTATGCAGAAAGTCTGTATAAAGTCAGTAATAATGCTGGTTGAGCGCATCAGTTGATATTATGGATTGGAGAAAATAGGTTATTTATACAACAAATATCGATATTTTGCTTGATTTATGGTATAATCAAATTACTATAGGAAATGAGGTGAGTTAATGTATATCAAACCATATGATGAACTTACAATTCAGGATAATTTTATTTTTCAAAAGGTGATGAGAAATAAACGCATCTGCAAGCAGACTATAGAGCGACTTTTGGATATTGATATCAAGGACATAAGCTATCCAGAAGAAGAAAAATATATAAATGTTCGTTTGGATAGTAAGAGTATTCGCCTGGATGTATATGTCAATGATGATAAAGGAACTGTATTCAATATAGAAATGTAGACCACAAAAGATATGGATGAACTGGTAAAAAGAGCCAGATATTATCAGGGGTTGATAGATATTGACAATATTGAAAAGGGGCAAAATTATTCTGCGCTGCATGATACCTATATAATTTTCATTTGTACTTTTGGCGTATTTACGGGCAAGCGTCATAAATATACCTTTAGAAATTTGTGTATTGAAAATAGTGAAATATTATTGAATGATGGTACAACAAAGCTGTTTTTGAGTACAAAAGGTGAGGCAGATGATGTTTTAAAGTATAATGTACCCAAAAGTGTAGACACATTAAGAAGGGATTTTCAAAAAGTGAATTGTCGCTAAGGTAAGTTGTATATGAAGTTAGGTCTGGAATTTACTGAATGAATCCTATATTGTGGACGCTAATCAAAAAAAGTATCCATAAATGTCAACACAGCCTAAAAAGGTATAAAGAAATATTTATAAACAGTGTTAAGAGGGATAAGTCCAATATAATGGACAGAAATAAAAGGTATTGAATCCTTAATAATGTACACATACTAAGTGTATAAAATCCCAATTTATAGACATGTATATCTTTTTACAAGGGCATCGAATACAATAGAGGTAAGATTGGAGAAGATGCGATGAAAGAGTATACAGTAAAGCAAATGAAACTGCTGGCGGCTAATC
>Ga0129313_1000133_pt1 | contig 73877 bp, 64 predicted proteins | sample O1105metagenome_FD_94436 | JGI IMG/M metagenome (GOLD analysis project Ga0129313, IMG submission 94436) | Orangutan group fecal microbial communities from fecal samples from Wisconsin, USA - O1105 metagenome | ecosystem: Host-associated > Mammals > Digestive system > Large intestine > Fecal...
CAATTGTACTGATTCTGTTGTCAGTGTCTAAGAGGGGAATCTCTGACATTTCAACTCTCGCGAAACAAAGCAGTTCCTGGAAACTAATTCCCATGTAGTCGCGCACTAAGTGTGACAGGTAGAAAGTGCTCAGATGCTCGCGCTCTGATAGGGTTTCCAAAGTGAGTTTTGCGCTGTGATTACCATAGATGTAGTTGATAATATTGCTGATACGTTGGACGATGACCGGGTTGTCGCTTTTAAAATTTACAACTATATGGTCTTCAAATGCAAATAAATTAAAATATTTTTTCAGGTATTTAATTACATCTATCATTTGCTCCGTACATGAGCGTTTGTAATGGAAACTGCGTTTAGTATAATCTAAAAGAATATTTAGTAGCATTTTCCGTAGCGTATCAAGTTGCTGATACTTATCATCGTTGACATAAGTACGGAAGCAGGCTTTGTTCAGGAGAGGAAAGTACTGTGAAAAGAATTGATTGCTGAATTGGATGATTGCAACGGTGTTATTCATGTCATCGGAGTACATTCCGTGAACCTCTTTGCCACTGTTGGTGAAGACATCTCCCTCTTGGAGAACATAGCTACCAGAGCCGTTTTTTAGGCGGACACTACCGTTAAGAACGTATACAATTTCGTGATCCAGATGATAGTGGAGAGGATATTCTGCGACGTGCATAATCCGGATGGAAATTGGAAAATCATCTTCGTAAGTTGTTTTTTCGAAAAGCATAAAATCACTCCTCTCTGATATATTAAAAGCTATACCGGTCCCTTTTTATGAGGACATTATACTGTAAAACAAAGTGCAAGAAAAGTGCTTTGTTTTATTTTTTTGCAAGGAAATACATTTTTATAGCAAACAAATGATTGAGAGAGTCCTCGCAAATTTCTAAAATAGATTAACAAGAACGACGAACCAAGCATTAGCAAGGTGAAACCAAGCATAATCCAAGCAAAGGAAAGGAGTTAGGCTATGAGTGAGGCAAACGTTAACAAAGCTAAGGAGTTGCAACTACCAGACGGCAGCAAAATGGACAGGTTAGGACAGGGAACCTGGCAAATGGGAGAAGATGATGAAAAGAGCGAAAGAGAAATTAAGGGCTTAAAGTATGGCATTGAACAAGGCCTAAGGTTAATTGATTCAGCTGAAATGTATGCAGATGGCAAGGCAGAAAATATTGCGGGAAATGCCATCAAAACTTTCAAAAGAGACGACCTTTATCTAGTAAGCAAAGTATATCCGCAAAATGCCAACAAACATAGGATTTACAGCAGTTTGGAGCGTTCTCTAAAGCTGTTAGGAACTGATTATCTTGATCTGTATCTCTTGCACTGGCGTGAAGATGCGGACCTTTCAGAGGTTGTGTATTGCATGGAGAATTTAAAGGAGAAAGGGAGAATACGTCGCTGGGGTGTTTCTAACTTTGATGTTGCGGATATGGAAGATTTATGGAAGGTTCCTGATGGAAAGAACTGTTGCACTAATCAGATTCTATATAATTTGGGATGTAGAGGAATCGAGTTTGATTTAATCCCTTGGCAGAGAGAACATGGCGTGCCTTTTATGGCATATAGCCCAGTGGGACAGGCTGGAGCCCTAACAACCCAGGACGGTGTATCTAAGGCGGCTTTGGCCACGGATAAAAATGTTCTGGAAATCGCCGAAAAGAAAGGCATTTCAGTGGTGCAACTGCTGCTCGCTTTCGTGTTGCGACAGCCTGATTTTACAGCAATTCCAAAGGCTGTAGGAAAAACTCATATTGATGAAAACGTTGCATCTTTGAAGATTTCTCTGACAGATGAAGAAGTAGATCAATTGTCAGAGTCATTTCCTGCACCGAAAGAAAAAGTAGCTATGGAAAAGTATTAGCACTGCATTAGAGCAGAAATTGACCACAATGTATAAAAACGCAAAGAAATAAATTTTTAAAACAAACAAATTATTGTTACATTTTTCTCGAATAGTTAGGATAAGTACAGTGTTAGATGTGAAGGAGGAAAAGAGATGTTAAATGAAAGAGTTCAGCGAATGAGAGATAAGCTGTGGGATACCAGACCATGCATCACTGCCGAGAGACTTGAACTGGAAACTGAAGCTTATAAGAAATTTTCTGGAGAAGCGATTCCAATTTTCCGTGCGAAAGTAGTTAAGTATATTATGGAACGAATGACTACTTTAATCATGGAAGACGAACTTATTGTCGGAACAGCGACAAATAAGTATCGTGGTGCAAACCTCCATCCAGAATTTCAGTCAAGTTCCTGGTATGTAAGCGATATTGACGATTTTCCTGTTAGAAGTAAGGACCCATATGATATCACACCCGAAGATCGTGAAAAAATTCTGGAGACTTTGCCTTACTGGAAGGGTAAATCCATGGAAGACATGTCAAAGACAGCACTTCCTGCTCATATTGAAGAGTGCATCCAGGACGATATTATTACCGTTGGATTGAGAAATGGTGTATCAGGAGAAACTACTTGCGACCATGAAAAACTTTTAACAGTGGGAATTAAAGGTTACATGGACGAGTGCCGCAAGAATATTGAAAACACACTTAGCAGCTGCAGAGAAGATCAGGAAAAAGTCGACTACTGGACAGCTTGCATAATCCAGTGTGAGGGATTGATTACGTACGCACATAGAATGGCAGAAGAAGCAGAACGTCAGGCTGCAGAATGCAAGGACGAAAAGAGAAAGAAGGAACTTCTGACAATTGCGGAAAACTGTCGAGTAGTTCCTGAAAATCCACCACAGACATTCCAGCAGGCGTTGCAGATGGTTTGGTTTGCACATGTATATTTCCAGATTGAAGTTTGTACAACTGCATGCGGATTTGGTAGATTCGACCAGTACATGTGGCCATACTATAAAAAAGATGTCATCGACGAAAAAAACATTACCGAGGAAGAGGCTCTGGAAATGTTGGAATGCTTCTATCTGAAAGCTTGTGAAGTTTATGAAGTTAGAGATAAGTGGTATGCAACTTCATTTGCAGGATATCCAATGTGGGAAATTCTTGTTGTCGGTGGACAGACATCAGACGGTAAGGATGCAACAAATGAGCTGTCATATCTTTGCCTGGAAGCAGCAAACCAGCTTAAGACAACTCAGCCAGTTATGGCAGTAAGGACCTGGGAAGGAACTCCAGAAGAATTGTTCCGCAAGGGTTGCAAGATGATTCAGGAAGGACAGGCAAATCCAGGATTCTTTAATGACGTAGCTGCAATGAAGATGACTCTTGGAAAAGGCTGTAGTATAGAAGAAGCAAGAGACTGGACCATTGTAGGTTGCATTCAGCCAGGTCCTGGAGGTGGAGCTACAGATGGTTCCCCAGATGCAGGATACGTTAATATGGGTAAGATGATAGAATTCGTTCTTCATAATGGCGTAGATCCTAAGACTGGAAAACTAATGGGACTTCAGACCGGGGATCCAAGAGATTTCAAGGATATTGAAGAATTCAAGGATGCATTGAAGAAGCAAATTATACATCACTACAAGCTTGTAACAACTGGATACAACATTATGCAGAGCATGCATATGCTGCGCTACCCTGTAATCTTCGCTTCCATGTTAACAAAGGGTTGCGTTGAGAGCGGTAAATCAGTTCAGGAAGGCGGAGCAAAATACAGCACAGCTGGCTTATATATTACGGGAGCTGCAAATTTGGCAGACTCAATCGCAGCAATTGAAAAATGCGTATATGAGGACAAAGACATTACAATGGATGAGTTGATTCGTGCACTGGATAACAATTTTGAAGGTGAAGAGAGAATGCGTCAGCTACTGCTTAATAAGCCAGAAAAATTCGGAAACGACGAGGCTCATGTAGATGGAATTTATCGCGAAATGATGCATTTCATCGCAGACAATGTACAGACTTGGCACGATGCAAGAGGTGGAATGTACTCATTCAACGTTCACTCCCAGACTGTAAACGTGTCTCATGGTGCAGTGTGTGGCGCAACGCCAGACGGTCGTCGTGCAGGCGAAGCATTCTGCGACAACGCATCACCAATGATGGGACGCGACGTCAGCGGTCCAACGGCTACAGTAAAGTCAGTTGCATCAATGGGTCAGGATGCCTTCCACGATGGTGCACTGTTCAACCTGCGTTTCGATCCAAAGGGTGTCGAAGGTGAAAAGGGTCTGCAGAGTATCGAGGGAGTTATCAAAACTTACTTCCAGCACGGAGGCGAGCATATTCAGATCAACGTTGTCGATACCGAAACATTAAAAGATGCGCAGATTAATCCAGAAAAGCACAAAGGATTAATGGTTCGTGTAGCAGGTTATATGGCTTACTTTACTGAACTGGATAAGAGTGCACAGGATACGATTATCTATCGTACTGCACATTTTGAACAGGCACAGTAGTGTCTGAAGGCAGGGGGAAAGACTATGACAGAGTTTACGAAAGCGACGGAGTGTAAGGAGCAAGAACTGAAGGCCCTTGTTGGATCCATTCAGAAATTTAGTACGGAAGACGGACCTGGAATACGAACTACAGTGTTCCTGAAAGGATGTCCATTGCGTTGCGCTTGGTGTCATAATCCTGAGTTAATTGATTTTGAGCAGCAAATTATCCGCATGCCACGTAGCTGTATTCACTGCGGATATTGTATAAAGGAATGTCCAAACCATGCTATTTACGTTAACGATGATAAAGAAATAGACATTTATCGCGAAAAATGCGATAAATGTATGGCCTGCACCCGCATCTGCGTAGCGGGTGCGCTCCAGGCCGTTGCAACTGAAATGACCGTTGATGAAATTATTAGTAAGGTTGGACAGGACAACGACTTTTATAAAAATACTGGCGGTGGCATGACTGTCAGTGGTGGTGAAATGCTTTCTCATCCCGAATTTGTGGAGGAGCTTATAAGAAAGGCTGCAGATAATGAAATTGATGTTTGCCTAGACACTTCAGGATTTGGGAACGGAGACGCGCTTTATCGCATGGCTAAAATGGATAATGTGACGACGATTCTATTTGACATGAAATCTATTGATGATGAAATCCATCAAAAGTATATAGGACAAAGCAACCAGATTATTCTTGAAAATTTGATAAGGTTAGCAGCAGATGCTGAAATTAATCCTAAAATTCAGATGCGTATGCCACTTATAAGCGGGATTAATGATAAGTGGGACGTAATTGAAAGGACAGCGACCTTTTATAAGGAGCATGGATTAAAAAGGGTCAGCTTGTTACCATATCACAGTTTGGGAATATCAAAGAAAAGACACATTGGTGGAGAACAGGAAATCTTTTGTCAGCCTGAGGATGCTTATGTGGATAAAATAAAGGGTTATTTTGAAAAAGAAGCAGGCATGATTGTTGAAATTCAGGGGAAGGTTTAGAAGGTCTATAAGGAAAGGAGAAAAACTTATGGCAGATAAGCAAAACAAAGATCCACAACTTAAGCGTGGACTAAAAGGTCGTCATTTGCAGATGATCGCCATTGGCGGATCCATCGGAACTGGTCTGTTCCTGGCAATGGGCGGAACTATTAGAGATGCCGGTCCAGGTGGAGCAATGGTCGGCTATGCTATTATGGGAATTGTTGTTTATTGTATGATGACTGCACTGGGTGAAATGGCTACAGAATATCCGGTTCCAGGTGCATTTACAGCGTATGCCAATCGATTTGTTGATAAAGCGTGGGGATTTACTAACGGGTGGTCTTATTGGTTCGGTTCATCTATGACGGTTGCTGCGGAACTGATTGCTGGTGCTATTATTGTAAAGTACTGGTTCCCGGGAACTAACACAGCCCTTTGGGCAGGTCTATTTCTGGCAGTTTTGCTGGCACTGAACCTCTTTAGCGTTAAGGGCTTTGGTGAAGCGGAATTCTGGTTTGCCGGAATTAAAGTTGTTATTACAGTTATCTTCTTGATTGTCGGTGTGCTTATGATTGTTGGAATCATGAATTCCGGTGAAGAAGCTGGATTCCACAACTGGACACTCGATGCGGGAGAAGATGGAAAAGCTCCATTCCTACATGGATTTGGAGGAATTGTCGGAATTCTAATGGTTGCGGCATTCTCGTTCTCCAATACAGAACTTGTAGGTTTGTCAGCTGCTGAATCAGAAAATCCTAAGGAAGATGTTCCTCGTGCAATTCACAGCGTATTCTGGAGACTGATGATATTCTATCTGGGAACTATTTTCGTAGTTGCAACTCTGATTCCTTTCACAGAACCATCTTTGCTAGATGCAAGTGAGGATAACGTAGCGGCATCACCATTTACCATTATTTTCAGAAATGCGGGTTTTGCAGCTGCAGCCTCATTAATGAACGCTGTAATTCTGACATCTGTATTGTCTTGCGGAAACTCATCTATGTATGCAGCTTCCAGAACAATGCAGCATATGGCAGAAAGTGGAGATGCGCCTAAATTCTTTGCAAAAATCAGCAAGAATGGTGTTCCTGTTAGATCAGTTCTGTTAACTGGAGTTATTGCGGCAACAGCCTTTGCTGCTTCGATGATTGGTGATGGCGTTGCTTATACAGCAGCTTATTACCTTTGTGGTATCGCAGGTGTGTACAACTGGCTGACAATCAGCGTTGCTCACTATCGTTTCCGCAAGGCCTGGACTGCTCAAGGTCATAGTCTTGACGAGTTAGACTACAAGTCACCATTCTATCCATGGGGTTCATGGCTATGCATTATCATGTGTATCGTAATCTGCTTCGGTGCAAACTGGTGGGTATTCACAGATTTCAACTGGTTTGACTTCTTAACCTGCTATGGAATTATTCCTATTTCCATCGTTATGTTCTTCGTCTACAAGAAAAAGAGAGGAACAGTTTGGGTTAAGTATGAGGACATGGATTTATCCCGTCCTGCTAATATTGAGGAAGCAAGAAAGCATATGTCAGGTATGGAATAAGAAAAAAATATCAAACATTGAAAAGGGTCTGCAGTTTCTGCAGACCCTTTTCTAAGGAGTATATTATGATGCAACATTCACACATTTGTATGTTGCGATTTATGCATTACAAATCTTGAATATTGCTTCGGAGCTGCGACGGATAATGTCTTCAAAATCCCCTACGCAGGTGTCGTGGCCTGCGAAACATAAGATGAATGGCTGTTTTGCGTAGACTAAGGCTACGTCATTTGAAAGATTGTCGTCTTCGCCTGTTTTGTGGGCAATAAGAACATCTTCGCCGATTCGTCCTGGAATTTTGTGATTTATCTGCTGAAGGAAAAGAACTTCTTCGATTTCCTCTGAAACCTGAGGGCTTACGAAACTACGATCATATATTTCCCAAAGAAGTCTTCCCATTTCAGAAGGCACAATAAAGTTTTCAATTCCTTTTTCAGTAGCGTCTTCGTCAAAAAGAAGGCGATTGAGCTTCGTGTTTACGAGACCAATTTTGGGAAATTCTGTTCTGAAGTTTTCCATTCCGTAGTGCTTGATGAGCATGTTGGTGGCCGTGTTGTCGCTGAGAGAAATCATCAGCTTGCACAATGTGCGAATGTCTACCCAAGGTTCGTCGGTGAAGAGGGTGAGAGCACCGCAAATTGGAAGCTTGTCTGAATTCTTAACTTGAATCTTTTCATCCATGGATGCCTTGCCCTCAGAGCACCATTTTTCAATGCACATGAAGATTGGCAACTTGATAACACTAGCAGCCAGAAATTTCTCATCCTGATTATATCCAGCAGTGTCGCCGGTAACAAGATTTCTATAATAGAAACCCACATGGCCTCTTTGGGCACTAAGCTGGGTTTCTATGTTTTTTATTACATCATTGTTCATGATTTTTTCTCCTTTAGAGTCTAACTGATTTTCCAAGATGATCGTTTATAATCTGGTCATCCTTTAGGGCTACTTCCCCGGCAATAAGCACATAGTTGAAGCCCTCTGATGGTATTTGACCGTCCTCATATGTGGCTAGGTCTTTTACCTTTTTTAAATCAAAAATTACAATATCTGCATCGCTGCCCGGCAAAAGATTCCCCTTATGTGTCAGGTTAAGTCTGTCTGCTGCCATGGTGGTCATCTTGCTGATTCCATCGATCAATGAAATTTTCTCGGTGGCAATGTAATTGCAGATGAATCTTGCAAAAGCTCCCGATGCACGGGGATGACCTTTGCCCTCGTGTCTTACCCCATCGCTTCCAAGCATTACAAGAGGTGACATTAAGGCCTCATCAACATCTTCGCCCTTCATGAAATACCCAACGGTTCCGGTATTTGGGGCATTTTTTCTCAAATCTTCAAAAATTTCTTTAGTGCATCTCTGACCTGCATATTTCCCATTCACTATGAGAATGCTGTCGTAGTCAGCTTGATAGCTTTCCAGAAAACCGTCATCATAAGTGGTTTCACCGATTCCCGTGCTGAAGGCGTTGTACGGGTAGCAGTCACAGAGCATGTCGATGCCATTTTCACGGTAGGATTTAATCATCTCTAGAAGTTTTGACATTTGGCCGTAGCCACCCATGCTGCCAATGTGAGAAAACTGAACCTTGACGCCTGCGTCTTTTCCCATACGTGCCAGTTCGTCGGCTGCATCGTAGACGCCGTCGACATCCGCGCGAACGTGTGCTGCAACCAGCTTGTTGCTCTTCTGACAAAGCTCACTCAATGAGATTACCTCGTCCCACGTGGTTCCTGGAATATATTTGAGTCCAAAGGAAATTCCCAAGCAACCTTTGTCTAAGTAGTATTTTCCGTCGGAAACCATTTTCTCAATCTCTGCAGATGTTATAGGTTTATATTTGTCTTTATGTCCATGCAGATTTCGCAGCCACGTATGACCCACAAGAAGCCCCATATTTACAGGGGCGCCATGTGAATCTATGTAATCTAGTAGTTTTTCGGGATCGCACTCATTGTCACCACAGTTGCCAGCAATATCTAGAGTAACTCCCATGTGAAGGGCCGATGTGGACATATTGTCTGATAGATTGTCTGGACTGACACAGGAGTCTAACATTCCGTAACACTCATCTTCGTGCATGTGGATGTCTATAAATCCCGGAGAAACTACTTTCCCTAAAGCATCGATAACAGTATCAGCTGTTGCTTCAATATCTTTGGAAATTTCATCTGTGATGGAATGAATTTTTCCATCACAGATAATGATATTTGTTGTTTTATCTAGGTTTTGTTTCGGGTCAACAACCCGTCCGTTAGTAATGATAGTTGTTTTCAATTTTCAACCTCCATGTTCCGAAAAACCCGTAGGGTTAAGGTAAGCTAATTATAGCATGTACTCTATAGCTATTCTATACCTTCGCCCTTGTAATCCTGGCCGCCGTTCTTCTTCTTGAAGTAAACGTAGAATAAAAGTCCAATTAGAGGAATAATTAGACCGATGATCGCAGCCTTTGGATCTTCGATGAAGTTATTTACAAGTAGGATTCCGAATAGAACGATTGTTACAATTACAGTTGGAATTCCACCCCAAACCTTGTAAGGTCTTTCCATATTAGGGAACTTGATTCTGTAAATAATAACGGCTCCGATACACATAACGTTTAACAAAGCGGACAAAGAAATAAGTAAATCTGTCAGGCTCTGTAAGCTGTTGAAAATTACTAAGATGATTGCAACACCTGATGAAGCAAGGCTGGCAGTTACAGGAACGCCGCTCTTTTCATCGATTTCTGCAAATTTCTTAGGGAAGAAGCCTTCTTTTGCCATTGCATAGTAAGTTCTTGGGAATACAAGAACGTCACCGTTAATTGTTCCTAGAATACCAATTGTCATACCTGCAAGAATCAGTACATGACCAAAGTTGCCCATTAACTGTTTTGCAACTAAATTTCCTAGGTAGATATCTCCACTTTGAACCATGGAAACAATTTGATCAGCTGGCAATACTCTATAAATTGCAAACTGGAACAAAGTATAGACAGCAGTGATAAATCCAAGGGAAATAATGATTGCAAGAGGTAAATCTCTCTTAGGATTCTTCATTTCTTCACCTACAGTGTTAAGATTACTCCAACCTTCGTAAGCCCATAGAGAAGCAAATGTAGCAAAACCAATTAAGGAAATAGCACCTGAGATGCCGTGTCCTTCAGCTCTTGTTCCTTCCATAGAAAGGCTTAGGTCAACTGAGTTGTCGCCCATGAAAATTCCTATAACTATGATAAGAATTAGAGGAATTACTCTTGCTACCATGGTGAAGCTCTGGAAAGCAACACCTAGCTTAGCACCGCGAAGGTTAAGGGCTGTGAAGAAAATGATAATAAGAATTGCAATTATTTTTACTGCTAATTCTGACAGTCCAAATGTGCCCTTGAAACCTGTAACCGCTGCCATTGCCAGTGAAGCAATTGAACCGGAACATGTAAGTATGAAACATGAGAATCCATTAATGAATCCTAGAGCAGGGTGATAAGCCTCGCTCAGATAAATGGTCATTCCGCCGGCAACGGGTCTGGATGCACCAAGTTCTGCGAAGCAAAGTCCGCCGAGCATTGATACTAATCCACCGATAATCCAGCATAAAAGTGCAAGACCAAAGCTGAAATCAGTACGTTCAAGAACGTAACTGCCAAGGTAGTATACACCAGAACCGATTGTCATGCCGGCAACAAGGCTGATACCACCAAAAAGTCCTATGACCTTTTTAAATTGGCCATTGTGTTTCTTCTCTTCCATAGAGAACTCTCCTTTCGAATAAAAAACTAAGTTACCAATTTCATTTGCAATAAGCGTGCCAACCCTGATATTTCGCTAATTTCAAACTTTTATTCTGTTCCAAGATGTTTTCGTCTATCAAAACCTCCCGTACCGAATTCAGAAAAACGAAGTGCGAGTTCGGAAATATGAAAGTTCATTTTGAATAATTTCAAAATAAACTTGTAAATAATAGAATTGCTTGTCATAATAGAGCCAAAGGCAGGTGGATTAACATGAATTACGACAATTTAATCATAAAAAATAAAGATGGCTATGTTTCCTACATAGGAAAAAATCTAAGAAGCTACGTCCTAAAGCAGAACTTAGAGGAGCCCTTTGGGTATGGTGCAGATCAAATAAGGAGTGGAGATGTAATTCTTTTTTATGTTGACAACCTTGAAAAACTATCGAGAAAAGTACGCGCTGAACTTGAACGATTGTGTGAAATTAAAATAGAAGAAAACGGAGGTATGGTGGCCGTCTGTGCTTATATGGATGAAAATACGAATAATATCGTAAAGAATCTAGATGAAAATGCAGCGGACAACGTGGAAACAGTGTTACTAGACACTATTTACAGAGGCATTCCCATAGAAATTAAAAGGGCACAGAGCGCAGTCAAATTCAGGGCAAATAGGCAATATGTGACCCTGGAGAATAATGATTCACCTATACTTGCGGTAATTATTTCCGGAACTGGATTTAAATTTTTTAGAGCCTGCTCGGAGGATGAGTTTACAGGGATTTTCGAATCTGGGAGTTTTGATGAATGCTGGGATGAACGCTTGTTGAGGTATGAGAACTGCCTGGATGCTGATATTATTGATGGAACCTGGATTGAAGCACTGAAGCAATCTGAGACCTTGGGCGAGAGTATCATTCAGTCCCGTAATCAGATGTGGTGCGTGAGAAGAAACGCAATTCCTGAGGAGTGGGGAAATATGAAAATCTGGGAGGTTTTGGATGAAAAAACACTTCTGGATAGCGCTGACTCTTATACAGACATTTATGCAAGAATAAATGAGGAACAGCATAAATTGGAATATGAAGGTGGCTACACCTTTGGTTTGTGGGGAAATGATGAGAAAATATCTAGAATTAGATTTCTGCTTAGAAAAGCTGCAGTCACAAATACTACGATTCTACTGACTGGAGAAAGTGGAACAGGAAAAACCTATCTTGCCAAAGAAATTCATAAAGGTAGCAAGAGACAAAACGAAATTTTTGTCCATGTAAACTGTGCTGCGATTCCTTATCAACTTATTGAAAGTGAACTTTTCGGATATGAAAGTGGCGCATTTACAGGAGCGAAGAAGGGTGGCAAAGCAGGCTATTTCCAAATGGCTGAGGGCGGAACTATTTTTCTTGATGAGATAACTGAACTGCCTCTTTCCTTGCAGGGAAAACTTCTAGAGGTGTTGCAGAACCGGACCTATTTTAGAGTCGGTGGAGAAAAGAAGCAGTATGCTAATGTTAGGCTTATTGCGGCGACCAATAGAGATTTAAAGGGCCTGGTCCGCGAGGGGAAATTTAGAGAAGATTTATTTTACAGAATTAATGTTTTTCCTATACAACTTCCACCACTACGTCACAGAATGGACTGTTTCTACAGTATTGTTAGGAATCTTTTGCCAGAAATTTGCGATAGATTGGAAGTAGAACAGCAAGTTTTGAGTACGGCAGCGCTGAAAAAAATGGAGGAGTACGGTTGGCCTGGAAACATTCGTGAGCTTGAGAATGTTCTTGAGAAAGCCTGTATTCTTTCTGATGGCAATATGATTATGCCAGGGGATTTGGAATTTTCGACGGAACTGTATATGAGGGATGAAATCGAGGATTGTGATAGGATGATTATGGAGAAAGAATCTGAATCTGCGCTCAAGCCTTTGAAGGCTATGCGTGAAGAGTTTGAAAAGCGTGCTATTGAGAAAGTTTTAGCAAGCTGTAATGGGTCTAAGGTGCGTGCTGCTGAAATTCTAGGAATTGGTAAGACCAGCTTGTTCGAAAAAATTAAAAAATACAATATATGTGACACGCAAGACAGGGAAAGAGAGGATAGAGATGATGATTACTAGAGCAATCTCCGATAGATTAGTTGGCGCTGAAGGAAAAATTGGAATAAGCTATATAGATTTAAGCGAGGAGGCTGAGCTTTTCTTTGGAAATAACAAAGTTTTCCCAGGCTCAGGGGCTGTTATGATTATGGCACTTGTGGAATGCTTCAGGCAACTTGAAAGGGGTGCAATTAAAGAGGAGGATAAATATCGCTTCAAACATGCAGAGTTTGGACATTCTGAAGATCAGTCCTTTGGAGTTCTGCGTTTCCTTCACGAAGGTGCGGAGTTAACCTTATCGGATTTGTATAACCTTGTAGGAATCATAAGTGACAACATGGCTTTTAACAAGCTGGTAGATATACTGGGAATGGATAATATCAGAAACACATTTAACAGTTTGGGCTATGAGAATATGCAACTAAACCGAAAGCTGGATGATGAAGAAGCCATGAGAAAAGGAGTTGAAAATTACATATCTGTGCCAGAGCTAGCAGCAATTTTTTATAGATTATACCGCGGGCAGCTTGTGTCCGCCAGTGCCAGCGAAAAGATAATTTCCCTGTTGAAATTTCACCAAAGAAATAATATGATTCCTTACATTTTCCAGGAAGAGATTACGGTGGCACATCTTACTGGTACAGACGCAGACCTTATTATAGACGCTGGCCTTGTCTTCACCGAAAAACCTTTTATCCTCGTCATGGCGGTTCAGGACATGGACATTCGAAAAGCAGAAAACTTAATGCGGGACATCACTCAGATTTGCTATAGAGACTGTGAAAGACCTTGACGCATCTTTGATGCGAGACTTATAATTAATCTGTAAATATTTTCACAGGAAAGGAACGAGGTGAAAAATGAAAAGGAGAGTATTTTCAACGCTGATGGTTTTGGTAATGGTGTTTGTGATGACCATCGGCAGCACGGCGCTGACGTGGGCAGGAACCGGGTCGGCAGCCTTAGAAAGCAGCATTCGCAAGGCTTTGGAAAGTTATGAGGCGAAGAATGAAACCTCAGATGGGGATTTGATGTTTTTCGTCTATGACCTTTTACCAAATGACATGAAGGATGCGGAAATTGAAATCTACAGGCAGAAAGTAGAAGCAGCGACAGAAACTAGTGGCGGTAGCATTTCATTCTATGTGGCAATTAACGGAACTCTCATTCCAGACGAGGACTCTGCGCCATTGGTTGCTAAAATAAAGAAACTTCCAAAGAAGGAACCACTGTCAAGCCCTGAGCTTGATGAAGACTGGAGCTTGGCATGCAAGGCTATAAAGGCTTTGAAAGTCAGCAACGACCTTACTGCGGGCAAAATTGTTGCTGCAGTAAAGAAAGTTGTAAAGAATGGTAGTGCTTGTAAAATCAGCGATAATTTTTATAAGCGTGACGCTACTTTGGATAATGATGGAGTGATTCAGGGTTACGTTGTATTGACCTTAAAAGGTAAGACTAGGGAAGCAGGTTGCGCCTCAACTATTCCGGCTCTAAAAACCTGGCCAAAGAAAGGAATTTCCATTAACAAGGAAGAATGGCAGATTCTTCGCGAAGTTAACCGCGAAAGAGCTAAGAAGGGCTTGCAGCTTGTAACAATGGTAGCACCACTTCAGGCAGCATGCGATACTAGAGGCGTAGAATGTTCAAAGTATTTACTTGAAGCACATAAGAGACCTGATGGAAGTTCGTACGCAACTGCAATTCCAACGAAATTTGGAAGAAATTATGTAGGAGAAAATCTGTATAAATGTGATCCAAGATATAAGGTTACGCAAGAAACTACAATGGTTGGGTGGATGAACAGTGCTCCTCACCGCAGAAATATTCTAAACTCAAGCTGGAATTACATCGGAATCGGCATGTACAAACAGGTTGGAGTGCAGATTTTTGCTAGCAGAAACGCACCTATTGTAAAATACACAACTAGCACAGGCAAAACTACATTTAACCGTATTGCCGATATGGAAAAAGCATATCTTATTGCGACAGATAGCGTTGGAAGAAAGAGCTATTTACCACTTAACACTGACTATATGAAGAAGGTTAAGGGTGGCTACACGCTGAAACTTTACTCCAGAAAAACAGTTAAGATTACTGTTAAGCAGTCTGCAAGCGAATTTACATATTCAGACGTAGCGGAAAAAGACAAAGCTATCGTTAAGTGGGCAGCAAAAAACAAGCTGGTTCCACCTCTAACTAAAACTGATTTCAGCCCTAACACATATATAAAGAAGGGTGAAATTCTTTACGCAATTCACCGCATCAATGGTTCACCAAGAGACAACCTGAAAGGCATCACTAATCAGTTCTTAGATTTAGGCCGTGACACGCAGTACTATACTGCAGCCCTATGGGGAAAGAAGCAAAATTTCTATGATTACGGCTTCTTAGAACCAGAGAGAGGAACACCTAGAGGTTATGCCCTTTACTACGTATGGCTGAGCGTCGGTTCGCCTAAGGCAAAGAAAGCCAGCACTTTCACCGACTTCAGAAAAGAAGTCTTCTACGCTCAGGCCGTTGCATGGGCCCAGGAAAAAGGCATAATTGTGGATAACGGCGACCACAAATTCGGCGGTGACGACCACATTTGCTCGCGTGTCGAGATGGCAAGATATCTGTACTACGCGTACAATAAGAAAAACGTTTAATATCAACCCCCCCAGAGTTTTAATTAATCCTTAATTCTAAGGCCCTGCAACCTTTTGGTTGCAGGGCCTTTTTGAGTAGCATAAAAACCATGTTCTTCATATTTCTGACACATGTTAGGAGTAGAATAATCTTAAGTATTAAGATTAGCTTTCAAAAGATTGCTTCAAAAGGGGGGAGACAATCCATGAATTTCGGTTTAACTGACGCGGAAGTAAAACAGAGAATCAGAGACGGTCTCAGCAATAAGGCGGATATTTCAACGGGAAAATCAACAGGGGAAATCATAACTTCCAATACGTTTACGTACTTTAACTTGATTTTCTTGATAATTACCGTGCTGTTGGTCTTGGTAGGATCATTTAGAAACCTGACTTTTTTGCCTATAATCATAGGTAATACTTTAATCGGTATAGTGCAGGAAATTCGCGCTAAAAAGGTTTTGGAAAAGATGAGTCTTATTAATGCACCGCATGCTGAGGTTGTGAGAAATGGTTCACTTAAGACTGTAATGTCTGAAGAATTGGTAAAAGACGATGTCATATTATTGACGGCGGGCAAACAGATTTGCGCTGATGCTGTGGTAATTGACGGAAGTGTTAATGTCAATGAATCGCTTCTTACTGGGGAAGCAGATGAGATTGAAAAGACAGTGGGGAGTCACCTGCTCTCTGGAAGTTTTGTTGTATCGGGGGAGTGCTATGCGCAGCTTGAGAAAGTGGGCAATGAGTCGTACATTTCGCAGCTTAGCATGGAAGCGAAGACCATGGGTGAAGGTGAGCAGTCGGAGATGATTCGTTCTATTAACTTAATCGTAAAATGGGTCGGCGTAGTGATTATTCCCATTTGGCTTGTTTTGTTCGCGCAGAGCGTTTTCTTTAATCACGACACTATTAAGACTGGTGTGACATCTTCTGTGGCAGCAATTCTAGGTATGATTCCGGAAGGCCTATACTTGCTTACAACTGTAGCCTTGGCGCTGAGCACTATGAATCTTGCTAAGAAAAAGGTTCTGCTTCATGATATGAAGAGCATCGAAACCCTTGCTCGAGTGGATACTTTGTGTGTGGACAAGACGGGTACCATAACTGAACCGGTTATGAGTGTGAGGGATATTTTCCTGTGCAATTCCGGGTTCAGTAGCTATGGTTATGGACATAGTTATGACGCCGAGGGGCTTGACGGGCACAGAACTGTTGGAGCAAGTCATGGCGGTCATGGATTTGGCGAGGGAAATCCTGTAGAGACAGGGGAAGAACTCGAATCGTTAATTTGCGATTATGCCAGAGCATCCAGAGATAACAACAGCACCATGGAGGCTCTTAAAAAATTCGCGGGTGAAGGTCGTGGAGTTAACAGTGGAAGAGGCAGGCAGGCTCTTGATCAGAAAGCATTTTCGTCATCCTTGAAATACGGAAGCGTTACATTCCAGGATGGAATTTATATCTTGGGTGCTCCGGAATTTATAATGAGGGATAATTATTATCTTATTGAAAAGGAAATTTTACCATATACTGAAAATGGTGATCGAGTACTTCTATTTGCCAGGTATGAGGGCGATAGCATTGAAGATGGCTTGATAGATGAGGTGACACCTCTTGGATTTGTTGCACTGGCTAACCCAATTCGAAAGAATGCGGTAAAAACCTTTAATTATTTCAAAACTCAGGGTGTCGACATCAAGGTTATTTCTGGGGACAACCCTAAGACTGTTTCGAAGATTGCAATACAGGCAGGAATTGAAAACGGAGGAAGCTACGTGGATGCCACTAGCCTTGACAGTGATGAGAAAATCAGGGAGGCTGCTCGGGAGTATACTGTCTTCGGACGTGTGACACCTAAGCAGAAAAAGCTACTTGTTCAGGCATTACAAGACGAGGGGCACACCGTTGCAATGACTGGTGACGGCGTAAATGATATTCTTGCTATGAAGGACGCTGACTGTAGTGTCGCTATGGCATCAGGCAGTGAAGCAGCTGCCCAGGCGGCCCAAGTTGTTCTTCTTGATTCGGATTTTGCGCACATGCCTGATGTGGTTTATGAAGGTAGACGAGTTGTAAATAATATACAGCGTTCTGCTAGTCTGTTCTTGGTAAAAAACATTTTCTCTTTACTGATGGCTGTGTTCTCTGTAGTCTTTATGATTACTTATCCTTTAGAGCCAGCACAGATTTCTTTGCTAAGCATGTTCACTATTGGAACTCCAGGATTCATGCTAGCACTGGAACCTAACAGAGATAGAATTGAAGGTCGCTTCTTAACTAACGTAATGCTAAAAGCTTTGCCAGGCGGTCTTACTGACGTTATCGCCGTGGCAACTCTTGTTATTTGTGGAGAAATTCTTGCACTTCCTAAGGAAGACATTGGAACTATTGCAACTATGGTTTTATGCGTTGTTGGCTTCATGATTCTATATAAGATTAGTGAACCAATTACGAGAATGAAATACGGTGTAATCATATTTAACATAATTGGGTTCGTTATTTGTGCACTCTTCCTCAAAGACTTATTTGCACTTTCTAATTTATCTAGCACCTGTATTCTGATGATGGTTATCTTCGGCTTCGCCGCAGAGTCCCTGTTCAGATATTTGTGTCTGCTGGTAGAGAAGTTGAGAGAACGCTATGAAGCTAGACTGGCAAGACGCAGATAGATTGCACGAGAAAATCGAATCATTAGATTGCGCAGGACGCTAGAAACATTAATTAGCGCGGAAAACTTGAAATAACTTGACAAACATACAGGTAGGGGGTATATTTAGTAGTAGCTAGTATACCCCCTACCTGTATATTGCACGGTTTGACTCTATGAATTGTAGGACATTTGGCCTATTTTGGAGTATCCAGTACCAACTTGACGTAAATATAGGCGGCAAGAAAGCATAACTGTAATTTTATGTCAGCTATGGACGCTAAAACTATGAAAAAAATAGTGAAAAAAGGCAAAATACTTACATTAATTTACAATCATTGTAGAAGGCAGAGGGCATAGGCCATTTTGGGGGAAGATACCCCCAGGATAATAGTGGTATATCAAGGCCTGTTGGTACTGAAGGCTAGCAAACCTAGCAAATGTGCCACAGGTGATAGAGTAGCCGACCCGCCCTTTCAAAAAGTTGCAAAATAGGGCGGCTCGGCCAAGCCACAGCGCGCCACGGGGTGAGGGGCAGCAATAATAAAAAAGGAGAAATTAAAATGAACGAAAACACAGAAAATAAAACCTGCTGTTGTAGCAACGACGATAAATTAAAATATAGAAATCACGAAGGACAGGACTACAAGAAACTGATTGCAAGGCTTAACCGAATCGAGGGACAGATTCGTGGCATAAAAACAATGGTTGAGGACGACCGCTATTGCGTAGACATTTTGACACAGGTTACAGCAGTGCAGGCTGCGCTAAACGCTTTTAACAAGGAGTTGCTGGGACAGCATATTCACTCTTGTGTAGTTGAAGACATTCGTGATGGTAAGGACGAGGTTGTTGACGAGCTAGTAGAAATAGTGAAGAAGTTGATGAAATAAGGGGTTGAAAAAGTTTAAAGAGAGGATGATGAGATGAAGAAGTTTATTGTAACCGGCATGAGCTGTGCGGCTTGTAGCAATAGGGTCGAAAAGGCTGTATCCAAGGTGCCAGGGGTCACATCATGCACGGTTAGTCTGTTGACAAATTCCATGGGAGTAGAAGGAACTGCAACAGATAGCGAAATAATTGCAGCAGTACAGGCGGCAGGCTACGACGCTAAGATAAAAGATAAGGAAGCTTTGTCAGGTGGCACGAGTTGCGGGACTTCATGTAGCACAATTCAAGGCAGTAGCGTCAATGAGCACGAGGCCCCAAACGACATGCTTGCAGACTATGAGACCCCGGCACTGAAAAAAAGACTGATTGCGTCTTTAGGATTTTTAATAGTTCTCATGTATTTTTCTATGGGATATGTGATGTGGAACTGGCCAGTGCCAAGTTTCTTTGAAGGAAACTACGTGGCGCTTGGACTGCTGGAAATGCTGCTTTCTGGCATAATCATGATAATAAATCAAAAGTTTTTCATAAGTGGATTCAAGGGACTGATTCATAGAGCACCAAATATGGACACATTGGTGGCACTGGGCTCAGCGGCTTCATTTATATACAGTACCTATGTGCTTTTTACAATGACAGGCGATATGGGAATTGTCATGAGCGCGGCGGACACCATGAGCGTTGCTGGTTCACAGATGGCACAGCACGCAGGTCATACCGCCCACGATTTCTATTTTGAATCTGCGGCGATGATTCTCACATTAATAACAGTGGGAAAAATGCTAGAAGCAAGGTCTAAGGGAAAAACCACAGACGCGCTGAAAAGCCTAATGAAACTGGCGCCCAAAACGGCCACAGTCATTCGTAACGGCCAAGAAATCACCGTCAACGTAAATGAAGTAAGAAAAGGCGAAATATTTATTGTAAAACCTGGAGAAAACATACCTGTAGACGGCATGGTAGTAGAAGGAAGCAGCGCGGTAAACGAGGCGGCTTTGACCGGGGAAAGCCTTCCAGTGGATAAGGCAGAGAACGACGCAGTATCTGCAGGAACACTGAATCAGGTAGGCTTCCTAAAGTGCGAGGCAACTAAGGTAGGCGAGGATACAACTTTAGCTCAGATAATTCACATGGTTAGCGATGCGGCTGCTACCAAAGCTCCGATTGCTAAAATCGCAGATACAGTTTCAGGCATCTTTGTGCCAGCAGTAATTGCCATCGCACTTGTGACAATAGGCGGATGGATACTGGCAGGCAAAAGCATTGGTTTTGCACTGGCACGAGGCATTTCTGTCCTGGTAATCAGTTGTCCGTGCGCACTAGGTTTGGCGACTCCAGTAGCCATTATGGTGGGCAACGGAAAGGGCGCAAAGAACGGAATTCTGTTCAAAACAGCAGTTTCTCTAGAGCAGACCGGCAAGGTTGCAGCCGTGGCACTTGACAAAACAGGCACCATAACCGCAGGCGAACCAAGGGTTACAGACATTTTAACTGTCCAAGGCAAGAGCGAAGAGCAGTTGCTTCGCCTGGCATGCACACTCGAGTCAAAAAGCGAGCACCCCCTCGCCAAGGCAATTATGAACAAAACAAACTCGCAAGGAATTTCTCCTGTAGCTATTTCTGAGTTCCAAGTTTTACCGGGAAACGGCTTGATTGGAGTCTTAGAGGGCAAGCGGGTAGCCGGCGGAAACTGGAAGTTTATTAGCCAGCAGATTGAAGTGGCAGATGAGAAAGTGCAGGATATAAATGAAGAATCTCTGCGCCAGCGCGCTGAGAAGCTTGCGACAATGGGAAAAACCCCACTTTTCTTTGCAGAGGAAGGACGGCTTGTAGGCGTAATTGCAGTTGCTGATGTCATTAAAGGCGACAGCGCTCAGGCTGTGAAAGAACTCCAAAAAATGGGCATCCACATAGTTATGTTAACTGGCGATAATGAAGGAACTGCCAAGGCAGTGGGTCAAGAAGCCGGTGTAGACCAAGTAATTGCAGGAGTTTTGCCTGACGGTAAGGAGAAAGTTATAAGAGAACTTAAGGATAAATATGGAAGTGTTGCCATGGTTGGCGACGGCATAAACGATGCGCCAGCTTTAACAAGAGCCGATATAGGAATTGCTATTGGGGCAGGAACCGATGTAGCGGTAGACGCAGCTGATGTGGTTTTGATGAAGAGCCAGCTGACAGATGTTTCGGCGGCAGTGAGACTGAGCCGGGCAACATTGAAAAATATACACGAGAACTTATTTTGGGCATTTTTCTATAACGTAATTGGAATACCGCTTGCGGCCGGAATATATTATCCACTATTTGGCTGGGAGCTTAACCCTATGTTTGCGGCTGCGGCCATGAGTTTATCCAGCTTCTGCGTGGTAACCAATGCTTTGAGATTGAATATGGTAAAAGTACACGATGCAAGTAAAGACAAGCGTCGTGCATTGAAAATAGTTAAGGAGGAAAAAAATATGGTAAAGACAATGAATATTGAAGGTATGATGTGCGGTCACTGTGAGGCAAGGGTTAAGAAAGCTTTAGAGGCAGTTGATGGAGTTGCAGAAGCAGTTTGCGATCACGAAAAAAACACTGCAGTTGTAACTTTGAAAAAGGAAGTGTCTGATGAAGTTTTGGCGAAGGCGGTTACGGACCAGGATTATGAGGTTGTTGCTATAAAGTAGGCCGGTCCAATATACTGGATGTGTCACTAATGACCTTTTTACATGGACACGGGTACAACTATCAAAGAAATTAAAGAATCGAAAGCCTTTTAAATGCCCACATTCAATGGATAAATCCTTGGATGTGGGTATTTTCATGGTTAAAACTAGGATATCCCTAAGAAGATAAGAAAGTTTCTATGGGGAAAAGAGACTCAAAAAGTCGATTGCGAGGCGAATTAGAAGTTTAGGGGTGTAGAGTTGTACCCGCAAGGGCTTGGAAAGCGAATTAGTGACACATCCAGTAAAATTAGAATCTCAAAAAGGGATTGACAGCTGCAGGACAGAGTTATATAATTGTGATTGTTCTAAATAGAACAATCACAATTTGAAAGGAGACAACCATGTTTTTCTGGGATCAACATAAGACAATTACGAACTACTACGAGAAGATGACAAAGGCTGTGTGTGAGAAATATGATCTGACGCAGATGGAATACGATTTGCTTATGTTCATTTATAATAATCCAAAGCATAATACAGCTGCGGATATTGTAAAAATTCGCAAGTCGACAAAATCCCATGTATCTACATCCCTTAAGGACCTGGAAAGCAAGGAACTCATCAAGCGAATTCAGAGCGTCGACAACAAGAAGCATATTGAAATCATACTAGAAGACGAGGCAACACCGGTTATAGAGGCCGGAAAAAGAGCGCAGAAACAGTTCGCTGAAAATGTTTTAGGCGGATTGACAAAGGAAGAAAAACAGCTGTGCATGAAGGTTTTCACGAAGATTTGTGAAAACGCAGACAGGTTGCTGAAAGAAGATAAATAGCGAAGGGGGAATTTCTATGAGAAAAATATTTTGCGTAAAGAAAAAGACCTTATTACTTATTGTGGGAATTTTCCCAGACACTTTCGTTGCCTTCTTCTATTCCGGCCTAGGTTGCGCACTTGCCATGGCAGGTGTAATCTTCGCCAAGAATTACCTTTGCTACAATAGATTGGCAGAAGAACTAAACTAAAAAAACAAGGAGACGATATAAATGAACGAGAAAGCTTACAAACCACAGATGCCTGATATTATGGAGGCAATATTTGACGCAGGATACTTAATTTTCGACTTAGTCGCTGCAATCCTATTTTTTACACATGCAGATGGAAATAACCTGTTTATCCTTTACGGAGCTCTAACACTTACACTTTGTGGCGGAGACGCCTTTCATCTAGTGCCAAGAATTTTCAGAGCATTCCGCGGAAGCAGCGAAAAAATCAAGAGACAGATGGGGAGAGGATTACAGATTTCCTCAATTACAATGACAGCATTCTACATTATTTTAATGTACGTATGGCAGGCAACATTCCCAGAAATGAGCATCCCAGCAGCAATCAACGCAATGGTATGGATTTCTGCAGTCATCAGAATCGTTGTATGTCTGCTGCCACAGAACAACTGGCTTACAGACGAAGGAAATCTAAAACTTTCCCTTATCAGAAACATCGTATTCGCAGTTACAGGCCTAGGCGTAATCATTCTTTACGCAATGTCTGGCAACATGTACGATTACCATATGACAAGAATGGTCGCAGCAATCATCATTTCATTCGGTTGCTACTTCCCAGTAACCGTTCTTAGCAAAACAAAGCCAAAAGTTGGTCTTCTTATGATTCCAAAGACATGTGCGTACATGTGGATTATCGCAATGGGTCTGCAGTTACTATATCTGTAAAATCCATGTAAAAAAATCGTAAAACCTTCAGCTACCCCCTTGATTTTTTGAAAAAAGCTGTTAAACTTGTATCCGATAAAAGGGAGTAGCTGGCCACCAGTGTTCACTTCTTCGTCAGTACAGCTGCTAGGAGCGCAGCTCGGAAAGTGATTAAATAGCGAGACTTTTACTGTAACCGCAGTAGGAGTCTCTTTTTTGTTTCTACTGCAGGGGGTGTTCCCTAAGGAAATATCCTTAGGGGTTTTCCCGAAGGGAATATCCCAAAATGTACACGAAGGAGGAATAAACATGTTATTACAAATTGGAATTTTATTAATCGGTTTCTTATTTCTAGTTAAAGGCGCAGATTGGTTCGTAGAGGGCGCATCGTCTCTGGCGAGAAAATTCGGAATCCCGCAGCTTATCATCGGCCTGACCATCGTGGCTATGGGAACGTCCATGCCGGAAGCTGCAGTAAGTATCACGGCAGCGCTACACGGAAATGCAGGAATCACAATCGGAAATATTGTTGGCAGCAACATCCTTAACATTCTGATTATTCTGGGCCTGACCGCAGTTATCACAAACGTGGCAATTGAAAAATCCACACTGTATTACGAAATCCCATTCATGATCGGGATTACCATAGTTCTTCTAGCTTTTGTAAATAACGGCGGCAGTGCAAGCGTTACCTTTGTTGAAGGCGTAATTTTCTTGGTTTTGTTCGCGCTGTATCTTGGATATCTTTTCGTAATGGCTAGAAAGGGTGAGCCACAGGATCCAAGCCTCGATTCAAACCTCAATCAAAACCCATTAAGCAAGGACGCCGTCGTAATTTCTGACATAAATGAAGAAGTTAATGAAGAGGCGAAAGAAATTTCAATCTGGAAATGTCTCCTATTGATTCTGATAGGAGGAATCTTAGTTGTAAAGGGCAGTGACTTTGCAGTTAGTGGAGCTACAGAAATCGCACGTTATGTGGGGATGAGCGAACGTTTCATTGGCCTTACTATTGTAGCCTTTGGTACTTCACTTCCTGAGCTTGTAACTTCTGTTACTGCTGCAAGAAGAGGAAATGCCGGAATCGCTATTGGTAATATTGTAGGAAGCAACATATTTAATATACTGTTTGTTATAGGTCTGACGGCTTTGATATGCCCGGTACCTGTAGAGAGCAAGTTCGTTGTAGACATTGTAATTGCTATTGTAACGGGTGCAATTTTGTGGCTGGGCACTTTCAAAAATAGAGAATTAAGAAAGCCTTGTGGTATTGTTATGTTGCTATGTTATGTGGTATACTTTATATATCTTAGTGTGGCTTAATTAAATATTGATTTATAAATTAAGATTGGAAGTGGTTATCATGTTTTCAAAAGATCACCGTCTGCTAGGCAATATGTTGGCTGAGCAGATGATAAAAAGAGACTCAAGTCTTGCAACACGTCTGTTTGTGACTGGTTGTGTTTTTCCGGATCACAATCCCTGGACGTATATCAAGGGTACTTGCAAGGGGCACCCGTTGAAGTCTCATTTTATTTTTTCTACTCGTTTTAAGATTGAGAGTTTGTTGAACAAACTGGAAAACAAGAGTACTCTGCGCATTAAGGATTACTACATCCTTGGGGAACTAGTTCACTACACTGCAGATGCATTCACTTTTTCACACAACGACCACTATATAGGGAATATGCTGAAACATGCTGAATATGAGCATATTCATTTGCATGAAGCATTTGAAGAAAATTGCTGTGACGAAATAGACAAAAATCTTTGCCTCGAGAAGGACTCCAGACCTCTGGAAACTATTTTCACAGAGCTACACCAGTCATATCTTGAGGAAGATATGGAACCTATGATTGATGTAAAATACATCTGTCAGATTTGCACAACAGTGTGCGCAAGGATCCTTGAAAAAGAAGAGGTTGCGTACGCATAGGTATGAAGTGCTGTAAGCACGTAACCGCGTGGATGCTTGCGAAACACGCATAGGTAATAGACGATGAGTAGGGAAGATGTAATTAGAAAAATTGGAGAATACGAACCGGCAAACGAACAGGAAACAGAAGACAAGGCCCTGATGCTTAGCTGGCTAGAGCACAATGACGATGCATTTTCCAGAGAGAACGCCATTGCTCATGTCACCGTATCGGGCTGGGTGGTAAATAAGGACAGAAGTAAAGTCCTTATGGTTTACCACAATGTCTACGATTCCTGGTCATGGCTAGGCGGACACGCTGATGGAGAAACAGACCTACTTTCAGTAGCTGTCAAAGAAGTAAAAGAGGAAAGCGGTCTCGCCGAGGTGCATCCGGTATCGGAGGATATAATGTCTCTGGAGGTTTTGACCGTGGATGGACACGAGAAAAAGGGCAGGTATGTGTCGAGCCACCTGCACATGAATGTGACTTTTTTGCTGGAAGCTGATTCCGAGTCGGCGCTGTCTATCAAGGCTGACGAGAACAGCAACGTGGCCTGGTTCACCCCGGAGGAAGCTTTGGGGAAATCCACAGAGCCGTGGTTTGTGGAGCGAATTTACAAGAAGCTCCTTGCGAAAAGCTAGTGAAGCTTGGATTTGAAAGAATTGGACATTTAATGATGAGGAACCGTGAAATATTGGAATTTCATGGTTCTTTTTAGGTGATGCAAAGTGCGACATGGGACGAGAGCTATCGACTCTGGCACATTTTGTGTCATTTGTATATCCAGTACCAATGCAGAAGTGACTCCCGTATAAATATGCGCATTAAAGCGTAATATGCATGCTTTTCAAGAGATAAATGCTGAGACTAGATGGTGACTTTAAGAAAATCAATTAAACTTGAGCAGACAGAAGGTGTAAACCTATTAAAATCTGCCGATTTTAATGAAAATCCTCTAATGTGTGGCAGAGACTCTTCTGATTTTGGTACTGGAGAAGTCTGGAAACGTAAATGTGCCAGATATGATAGTGCCGCATTGCCTAATTACGATGTATAGAGGCGTTCCTTTTAGTAGTATAATTGGAGACTGGCACTATTTCATAAGAATTTTGTAATCCGAGTAAGATTTGGCATGATTTATTGAGTTAGGGACGATTGGTGCAAGAATGTTACACGATTTTCTTTAGAGCCTTTGATCTGCTTCGTGTTAGCTTAATTTAGTATTAACTCGAGGCGAAGATGCTGCGTTACACTAACTGTACCCTGGTCCAACCCAAATAAATAGCAAACTGTACACAATTTTCGGCAAAAATCAAGTGAAATCGTAGACAAACTGTCAACTGTACCTACAAAAATAAATAAAAGTGTATATTTATCTATGTTCAATTGTGTTGTATCCTAAATACAGGTTTGAAATTAATAACATTTAAGGAGAAAGATATGAGTACAGTTACAACAACACAGAACAATTCAAGATCAGCTACACAGCAGTTAGTAATTACTGCATTATTTGTAGCTTTAACTTTTGTAGCAACAATGTTTATTAACATTCGTCTTCCACTTATGGGTAACGGCGGATTAATTCACTTAGGAAATGTTCCTCTATTCTTAGCAGCTATGATTTATGGTAGAAAGACAGGAGCTCTTGCAGGTGCTTTCGGAATGGGAATGTTCGACCTGATTTCAGGATGGACAGCCTGGGCTCCATTCACATTTATTATTGTAGGATGCATGGGTTATGTGGTAGGATTAATAACAGAGAAATGGCATGCAAAACCTGTCGTTGTGAACACAGTTGCAGTAATTGCTGCTATTTTTATTAAGATTTGCGGATACTACTTTGCAGAAGTTATTCTTTACCATAACTGGATTGCTCCACTAGGCTCAATTCCTGGAAACATTGTGCAGGTTGGAGTTGCAGGTATCATCGTAATTCCATTCGTAGGAAGACTTAAGAAAATTGCAGATAAGTTTTAATCCGCACGACTAAAACTCACAGAGCGATTAAATTTGAATAAGGAGATGTTAATCAATGTATAAAATTATGTCAGCAGGCCCTACACAGGTCAGTGAAAAAGTTCGTATGGCAAGAAGTCTAGAGACGACTAATCCGGATCTAGACGAAGCATTTTTCGATTTTTATAAAGATACATGTGATATTTTGAAGGAATTACTGCACTCAAGCGGAGACGCATTTATTCTAGGAGGAGAAGGAATTCTAGGATTAGAAGCAGCATGTGCTACACTTACAGAAAAAGGTGACAGAGTTCTAGTTTTAGATAATGGTATCTTCGGAAAAGGTTTTGCTGATTTTGTTACAATGTACGGCGGCGAAGCTGTCCTTTATACTTGCGATTACAGACGCCCTATTGACGTAGATGAACTGAGAAAATTCCTGGAAAAAGATTCAGATTTTAAGTATGCTACAGTAGTTCACTGTGACACACCAAGCGGAATCCTTAACGATGTATCAAGGATTTGTCCGTTACTTGCTGAATTTGGAATTCTAACTGTTGCAGATTCTGTAGCAGGAATGTTTGGGGAATATCTAAATGTAGATGAAAGCAAAATCGACATTCTTTGCGGTGGATCACAGAAGGCACTTTCCGCGCCTGCAGGCCTGACAATGCTTTGGGTTAGCCCTAAGGCAATGAAAGTTATGGAAAACAGAAAGACACCAGTTGCGGCATTCTACGCAAACATATTAAATTTCAAGGACTATTACAAAAATATGGCGTTCCCATACACAATGCCAATTAGTGACATTAACGGCATCCGCGCAGCCCTTGAGAATGTCAAAGCCGACAAAGATATTTTCCAGCGTCATGCTAAGATTGCCAAGGCAACTCGTGCAGCAGTAACTAAAGCAGGACTAAAGCTTTATCCTGAAGAAGGATATTCAAATACAGTAACCGTTGTAGAAGTACCAGAAGGTCTAACAGATGAACAGATTCTTATGACTGTAAGAAACAAATACAACGTTCTTTTGTCTGGATGTTTTGATATACTTGCTGGCAAGGTGTTCAGAATCGGCCACATGGGTGAAAATGCTCGCGTTGAAGATATGACTGAGACAATGGATGCATTGGATAAGACATTTAGCGACCTGGGCTACAAGTTGAACTGCAGCATGAAGGATGAGTTCCTGGCGCAGTTAAAATAGGTGTCGAATAAATCCAAGGTTATTCTATCTCCAAGATAAACAACAATAAAATAATTAGAAGAAAAATACAAGTTCGTGATGGACTTGTATTTTTTTACGCTTGACTAAGCTGTGTTATTAGTATATAATCCTTATTAAGAATCAATCTCAATAAGGAGACTCGGTAGATAATTAAATACTGAGGGGGAACACGATGGAAAGACGAAACACAATTCAGAGAGACCTTGTCTTGGAAGCAGTGAACACGCTGAGAGGTCATGTGACTGCTGAGGAGGTGTATTCATTTATAAAAAAAGAACATCCTAATATTGGAAAGGGAACTGTTTACCGGAACTTAGGCATATTGGCTGAGGAAGGAGCAATCAGGAGAATTGAGGTGCCAGATGGGCCTGATCGTTTTGATTTTACCTTAGAGGATCATTATCATGCAAGATGCGTGAAATGCGGTGCAGTTTCAGATGTGGATATGGATGTAGTCGCTGATATTATGGATAAAATATGCGACAACCACGGAATGGAGTTTTTGAGTCACGACATCTTCTTTAAGGGAATTTGTTGGGAGTGCAGGATGAAGGCACAGTAGAAAGGAAGAGAAAAATGGATAACAAGGCAATGTATAAATTGAGTTACGGATTGTTTGTTTTGACAGCTAAAGATGGAGATAAAGATAATGGATGCATTATAAATACGGCGATTCAGGTGGCGTCAGAGCCGAATCAGTTGAGCATTTGCATCAATAAATTGAATTACACCCACGACATGGTCAAGAAAACTGGAGAATTCACAGTGTCAATTTTAAGTCAGGATGCGCCTTTTGACTTGTTCAAACGCTTTGGATTCCAGTCAGGCAGGGATGTTAACAAATTTGATGGTTTTGATAGCTGCAAGAGAGGCGCTAACGGAGTCTATTACGTTACAGAGGGCACAAATGCCTATATTAGCGTAAAGGTTAGCCAGGAGGTTGACCTGGGGTCTCATACTATGTTCATTGGGGAAATTACGGATATGGAAGTTCTAGGTGATGTTCCGTCAGTTACTTACGAATATTACCTAAACAATATAAAACCAAAACCTGAGGATACAGGTGTTGCCAAGGATGGCCAGCAGGAAGGTCAGGTTGTATGGCGTTGCAAGATTTGCGGATATGAATACGTTGGCGAGGAGTTGCCGGCAGACTTTATTTGCCCAATTTGCAAACACCCGGCATCAGATTTTGAGAAAATCATAAAATAATAGTTTAAGAAAAACGGAGGAGAAGAGAATGGCTAATAAATATGCAGGAACACAGACAGAAAAGAACTTACAGGAAGCTTTTGCAGGTGAATCACAGGCAAGAAATAAGTACACTTATTTTGCGTCAGTAGCTAAGAAAGAAGGATATGAGCAGATGTCAGCTTTGTTCCTGAAGACTGCTGATAATGAGAAAGAGCATGCAAAGTTGTGGTTCAAGGAACTGCAGGGCATCGGCGATACTAAGGCGAACCTGGCAGCAGCTGCAGAAGGCGAAAATTACGAATGGACAGATATGTATGCTGAGTTTGCAAAAACTGCTGAAGAAGAAGGCTTCCATGAACTAGCTCAGAAATTCAGACTTGTAGCCGAAATTGAAAAGCATCATGAAGAAAGATATCGTGCGCTTCTTCAGAACCTTGAAACTGCACAGGTTTTCGAAAAGAGTGAAGTTAAGATTTGGGAATGCAGAAACTGTGGTCACATTGTAGTTGGAACACAGGCTCCAGAAGTATGTCCGGCATGCAACCACCCTCAGAGCTACTTTGAAGTTCACGCAGAAAACTACTAAAATAGATCTAAATATAAACGTTGAAAGTTATAAATACCTCTTGGCCTGTCGTAGTCTCTATGGCAGGCCTTTCGCATTTGCATTAGGTTTTCGCATCACTTTTCACATCAAAACCCACTGATTTCCACAATCTTTGCCCCATAATTTAATATCTGTGGTATAATTATTACATATCGATTGTTTTTGTAGAGAGGTAGTCATTATGGCAAAACAAATTTACGAGGAAAAAAGATTTGCGAACTATAGAGAAATCGTAAATCATTCCGCAGAAACTTTTAAGGAAAAAGAAGCTTTTCAGCTTAGAGCAAAAGGTAAGGGCGAATACAGATATGTTAGTTTTGAGGAAGTAAGAGATTACTACTACGCTCTTTGCACTGAGTTTATTGAAAGAGGATATAAGGGAAAGAGAATTGCTGTTATGGGGAAAAACAGCTGTGAGTGGTCAATTTGCTATTTGGCCGCATCTACAGTTGGATGTGTAGTTCCTATTGACAAGGAAGTTAGCCCGGAAGATGCAGCTGCTTTTATGAAGGCAGCAGAATGCGCGGCAATGTTTGCAGACAAGAAGCTTTTAGATAAGGTAAAAGAGCAGGGATACGAAGCTGAGTATAACGAATTTTCATCAATTTGGGAGACTAATTTAGCAGTAAGCCCAGAGAGAAAGGCTGAAATCGATGCAATTGAGCTGAGACCAGATGAATGTCAGGTTTTGATTTTCACATCCGGAACAACAGGAAGCTCCAAGGGCGTGTGTCTATCACAGTCAGCAGTCTGCGCAAACATTTACTCAACAGTTCAAGTTGTAAAAATCAAGCCAGAGGACAGAACACTTTCGCTTCTGCCACTGCACCACACTTATGAGTGCACGCTTAACTTCCTGCTGCTGTTTTCAAAGGGCGCATGCATTACATACTGCGACGGCCTGACAAAAATCAAGAAAAACCTGATGGAATACAAGCCAACAATTCTAGTTGTTGTACCTGTTATTCTTAAGATGTTATCAAAACAAATTAAGAAGGGTGTTGCAGCAAGCTGCCCTAAGAGATATGCCAAACTTTTCGAAGAGCATACTCTAGGTTATGCAATGGCACACACTATTTTCCCAATCAGATGGGTAATTAAGAAAAACGTAAGAGAACAGCTGGGCGGACATATGAGATTATTTATCGTCGGTGCAGCAGCAGTAGAGCCATTTATCATTGAAGACTTTAATTCCATTGGAATTCAGACACTTCAGGGTTACGGACTTACTGAATGTGCTCCGCTAGTTGCCGGAAACTGCGACTTCTACTTGAATGTAAATTCAGCAGGGAAGGTTATGCCTGGCAACGAAATGAAAATCGACAATCCTAATGCAGAAGGCGTAGGAGAAATCCTTACAAAGGGAGACAACCTAATGTTAGGATATTACAACGACCCAGAAGCAACAGCTGCTGTTATGCAGGACGGCTGGTTCAAAACAGGTGACTTGGGATATATCGATGAAGACGGATGGCTATACATCAGAGGCAGATCCAAAAATGTCATAGTTACTCCAAATGGTAAAAACATTTATCCTGAGGAACTTGAAGAAAGACTTGGCGATTACTCCGAAATCGCAGAAGCCATTGTAGTTGCAGGCAAGGCAAGAGATGGCGAAACTTCAGTTAAGGCAAAAATCGTAGCCAACCTCGACGAACTGAAGAGCAAGTATGCTGACCTTGACATTCATGACGCAGATGCAGTCAAAGAAAAAATCAAGCAGGTAGTTGACGAAATCAACGACAAAATCCCAGCATACAAAAACATCAAAATCGTGGAAGTTGTAAAGGAATTGGAAAAGACAACAACTGCGAAGATTAAACGCTACGGCAAAAATATCGAATAAATGGAATGTGCCCCTGGCAAAAGGTCCTCGTCGCAAGGGCGACTGCGGAAAATTGCCAGGGGCACATTTCATTACACCATAAATAAGGTGAAAAAATATGCTGCAAGGCAATTTTTCCGCAGTCACGAATGTGACGAGGACTTTTGCCTGCAGCATATTTTTTTATCTACATGATGCGTCTAAACAACTCTTTCAGATCTTCAACATTTGTGTCCTTAGGATTTCCTGGTGCACATGCATCTGCAAATGCGGATTCTGCTAAGAACTGAAGGTCTTCTTCCTTGATTGCATCAAGCTTAGTTGGGATGCCAACGTCTACGGAAAGCTTCTGAACTGCGTCGACTGCAGCCTTTCTGTATTCCTGAGCGGACATTTCATCTACGCCCTTGACACCCATTGCTCTTGCAATTTCGCGGAACTTGTCGCCAGTGCATTCTGCGTTGTATTCCATAACAATTGGAAGCATCATTGCACATGCAACGCCGTGAGGTGTGTCGTAAACAGCGCCTAGAGTGTGAGCCATGGAGTGAGCGATTCCAAGACCTACGTTGGAGAATCCCATTCCGGCAATGTACTGACCAAGAGCCATTCCGTCGCGACCTTCCTGTTCGCCGTTAACAGCAGCTCTTAAGGACTTGCTGATAATTTCGATTGCTTTTAGATGGAACATGTCAGTCATTTCCCATGCAGCCTTAGTTGTGTAACCTTCAATTGCATGAGTTAAAGCGTCCATGCCTGTTGCGGCAGTTAATCCCTTAGGCATTGAAGACATCATGTCGGGGTCGACAACTGCGATGACTGGCATGTCGTGAGGGTCAACGCATACGAACTTTCTCTTTCTTTCCACGTCTGTAATAACGTAGTTAATTGTAACTTCTGCAGCTGTTCCGGCAGTTGTAGGAACTGCAATGATAGGTACGCATGGCTTCTTAGTAGGAGCTACGCCTTCCAGGCTTCTTACATCTTCAAACTCAGGGTTTGCAATGATGATGCCAATAGCCTTTGCGGTATCCATGGAAGAACCACCACCGATAGCTACGATGTAGTCAGCTTCTGCAGCCTTAAATGCTGCAACCCCGTGCTGAACATTTTCAATAGTTGGATTTGCTTTGATGTCGGAGTAAACCTCATATGCAAGAGATGCATCGTCTAGTACCGATGTTACTTTTCCTGTAACTCCGAACTTGATTAAATCCGGGTCAGAGCAGACAAAAGCTTTCTTGAATCCCCTTGCTTTTGCTTCAGTTGCGATTTCTGCAATTGCTCCGACGCCGTGATAAGATGTCTCGTTTAACATGATTCTGTTTACCATTTTAAATCATCCTTTCCCAAATGTTTTTAATGTATCAAAACTAACTCTCTTTCATTGATATAATTATAACAATGTTTTGTGTCGTTTGTGTGTAGTCCACAAAAAACTTCACATATCGACAAATACTAAGGAAACAGTTATAATTAAGGGACAAAGAGGAGAAGATTTTTATGATGAATATGATAGAAGATAAACACTTTTGCACAGAAGTATTGAAAACTACTACGGAGGCCATGAACTATGGCTTAATTTATGTGGGTGAAGACGAGATGATTCGTGAATATAGCCCGCTTGCTATGAAAATGATGGGCATAACCGTTCAGGAAGGCGAGAGCCATCCTGCAGGAAAGCTAAATAGCGGTGACATAGTAGTGGTTTTAGATAATGATCTGGGTAACGATGACAAGATGAGCCCAGACGATCTGAAGAAAATAAATATAGACAGTGGTGAAATTAAAGAAGGCAGTGTCGTTTTGGCGATAGGAGTCTATGACAATAAAAAAATTGATCCTGTGTATAAGGTTTTCAACGATTATATGCCTGATAGGAGAGTTGAGCTGAGACAGAGGTATCTTGGGTTTAGCATAGAGGCAGTTATTGACTTTGACGAGGGACGAATGAGTGTAAAAGTTAATGGCAAAGAATACTACATGGATTATCTTGAGAGCATAGGATATTTGCTGGCCATTGAAGGTGATACAGGCAATGTAAAGTTCTTTCAGGCAAAAGGCTACAGCTACAGAAAAGAAGCTGCAGGAGAGCTTTTGAGGGGAGGAAGTTTTGCTGGGAAAAGTGCCACAGGCCAGATAAGCGGGGCAGACTATGAGGAAATCAAATCTGCGAGAAAAATGCTTAAAGGTAAAGAGTTTTATGAAACGTTTAAGGAGGTTTTGGCAGCTGAAAATGGCGCATGTGCCGAGGGTGTGTACGAAATCTATAAGCGAATGATGTACTGTCACCTTGTTAGGGTAAGACAGATTTCCCCATATGACGGAGTCTACGTTTTTCTACGAGACAGCGATGCGGAGGAATCTCACGTAAGACAGGTAAATCCTCTTACTATGGAAGTGGAAAAGAGGGCCATGAAAAAAAGACTGCAAAATAGGGCGTTGGAACAGCCGGACTTTGAAGGTTTTATTGGAAGTTCACCGGCTATGGCGCAGGTGAAGCAGCTGGCTTTGAAGGCTTCGAAGACAAAGTTTAATGTAATAATTACGGGGGAAAGCGGAACAGGAAAGAGCCTTCTGGCAAGGCAAATTCACAATTTAAATAATCCAGATGCACCATTTGTAGAGGTTGTGTGTAATGCCATAGCGCCGTCTCTTATAGAAAGTGAGCTCTTTGGATATGCACCGAGAGCTTTTACGGGAGCGGATCCTAATGGTAAAATGGGATTCTTTGAAAGAGCTAATGGAGGAACTATCTTCCTTGACGAAATCGGAGAAGTACCGCCGGAAATTCAGGTAAAGCTGCTGCATGTGCTTCAGACAAAGAGGATTTACAGAGTAGGTTCGACAACTCCAATTGATGTGGACGTTAGAGTAATAACTGCCACAAACTGCGACATCGAGGAAGAGGTTAAGAACGGAAATTTCCGTCAGGACCTTTATTATAGAATAAATGTATTTCCAATAAGAATACCACCACTTAGAGAAAGACAGAGAGATCTGTATGTTTTGGCCAATAATATTCTAGAGGAACTTTGCAATAAGTACGATATGGAAAAGAAGCAGTTTTCCGAGGAAGCTATAGACGTTATAACTGGCTATGACTGGCCGGGAAATGTTAGAGAGCTAGAAAACATAGTGGAAAGAGCCATTACCGTATGCGACGGGCACGTAATTTATTCGGAAAACCTTATGATTAATTCCAGGGATAAGATGAGCCTGACATTGAAGCAGAGAGTTGAAAGAGAAGAAAAAAAGATAATCGAAGATACCCTGTTCAAAAACAATGATGACAGGAAGAAGACCATGGAAGAACTAGGATTGTCCAGAACCGTATTCTACGAGAAACTGAAAAAATACGAAATTACGGGCTAAAGTCCGGGACTCAGTTCTATTTTCGGGAACCTATATCCGAAAAATAGAACCGGCAAAATCAAAAGAACCTTGAAAATAGGTTCTTTTTTTGTTGCATGAGGAAAAGAAAGGTAATTTAGGGTGCACATTGACAAGAAAAGGGCATAAATTGCATCAAAACCAACTTGGCACTCTTCTTGCTTTATAAATAGCAGAATGAGTAAAAAGAAAATCTGATTGGAGGGATGTAATGAAATTTTGGAAAATGAATGGGGCCGGAAATGACTTTATTGTGATTAACAATATTGAAGCGATGATTCCGGAGGAACTATTGCCTGAAATTGCAAGAATCTTATGTCATAGACACCTCTCCATCGGTGCAGATGGATTTATGGCCGTTGCTGAGCCTACTCCCGAGAATAGAGAAAAAGCTGATTACAGAATGATTTTCTTAAATTCAGATGGAAGTATGGGAGAAATGTGCGGAAATGGAGCTAGATGCATATGTCGTTACGGATACGAAAATGGACTGGCAGGGGAAATTCAAAGAGTTGAGACAACTGCAGGCATTGTAATCGGAAAAAGAATAGATGAGAGACAATATCGCGTCAGACTAAATGATCCGGAGAAAATTGTTTTTGACGAGGAAATTACATTGTCCGGAGAAACAGGGGAAGAAAAACATATTTGCTCCTATGTGGAACTTGGAAATCCAGGAATCCCGCACTGCGTAATAGAAATAAAAAATCTCAGAGAGTATCCAGAAGATCAGCTAAGAGAACTAGGACGTAGACTGAGAAATTACCAGGGATATCCTAAGGGCGCCAATGTCAACTTCTATGAGCTAACAGGAGTAGACAGACTATATGAGAAAACTTATGAGAGAGGTGTAGAAGACTTTACCTATGCTTGCGGAACCGGTACGGGTTCCGTTGTGACGGTTTTGACGCTTCAAGGGAAAGTGTCAGGACAGAATGTTAAGGTGGACATGGCAGGAGGTTGCCTGACCATAGATGTTGACTGTCAGGAAGGAACGGTGAAGAATCTTTACCTTACCGGACCGACGAACATTGTTGCCATAGGCGACGCTGCAGATGAAGAATTAAAGGAAAAACTGAAAGGAAAAATAAAGATATGATATGCGACAACATTACATCTAAAGATGGAATTCTGTATTTTGCAGGACAGAATACTGTAGAATTGGCTAAGAAATACGGTACTCCGCTGTACCTTATGGATGAAGATAAGATTCGCGAAAAATGCAGAAGTTACAAGAAGGCTTTCGAAAAGCACTTCGGGCCAGAAGCGCAGCCGCTGTATGCTTCCAAGGCGAACTGCTTCAAGCGCATCTATGAAATAATGGCAGAAGAAAATATGGGAATCGACGTAGTGTCATCAGGAGAAATCTATGTGGCATTGAAAGCCGGCTTTGACCTTTCACACGCCTACTTCCACAGCAATAACAAAACCGACGAGGACATTGCCTACGCAATTGAAAACGGAATTGGATATTTTGTAGCCGACAACGTTGAAGAAGTTAAGGCTGTTGAAGCCGAAGCTGCAAAGAGAGGAATTAAGCAGAAGCTGATTCTTAGACTTACTCCGGGAATCGATCCTCATACATATGAGGCCATTGCAACAGGCAAGGTTGACTCCAAATTCGGCACACCAATTGAAACAGGTCAGGCCGACGAAATCGTTGAATTTACACTTAAGCAGGAACACGTAATTCTAGACGGATTCCACTGCCACGTTGGCTCGCAGGTATTCGGCGAAGACATCTTCGAAAGAGCTGCGGAAGTAATGCTAGAATTCATTGCACACATGAGAGACAAGGTGGGCTACACCACAAGAGTTCTTGACCTTGGCGGAGGTTACGGTGTTCGCTATACAGAAAACGACCCATACCTTGATATCGAGACAAAGGTTGGACAGGTTGCCGAAGCTATCAAAACCACCTGCCAGCGCCTAAATTTAGAAGTTCCTGAAATCCATATGGAACCAGGCAGAAGCATTGTTGCAGATGCAGGAATGACTCTGTACACCGCAGGAACCGTTAAAATTATTCCAGGATACAAGAACTATGTTTCAATTGATGGAGGAATGCCAGACAACCCAAGATTCGCATTGTATGGCTCTGATTATACTTGTCTTCCGGCAAATAAGATGGATGAAAAGAGAGATTTTGAGTGCTCCATCGTAGGAAGATGCTGCGAATCAGGAGATATTATACAGGAACACGTAATGATGCCATCAAGCATCGGACGTTATGATACAGTTGCTGTATGCACTACAGGAGCATATAACTATTCTATGGCGTCAAATTACAATAAGTTGCCAAGACCAGCAGTAGTAATGCTTAAGGGCGGAAACGAAAACTACCTTGTAGTTAAGAGAGAAACCTTCGAAGACCTTATTAGACACGACCTGTAGAAAATAATTTGCTATATACATATACTTTATATAGTCTCCATAAATCTAGTGAGAAGAGGCTGCCGTATTTACAGATGATGAAATCTATAAATACGGCAGCCTCTTTAATTACCTATTTAATCAATTATAGACTCTTGGCGGTCTAGCAGTGATTCTTGCAATAATGTCATTTTTGTTTGTTTCAGCAAGGATAGAAGCTTCCTGAATTGTCATGGAGCCATCTTTGCCGTTGCCGTAGATTACAGCCTCTGAGCCTTCGTGAACGCCAGGAACGTCAGTAACATCGGCAATGCACTGGTCCATGCACAGAACGCCAATTAAAGGAGCTTTGACGCCATTAATGATAACATAACCTTTGTCCCTCATATTGCGAGGATAGCCGTCAGCATAGCCAAAAGGAAGGGTTGCTATGAGGCTGTCACGCTTTGCCTTCCAAAGGTAGTCGTAACTTACACCTTCGCCGGCAGGTATTCTGTGAAGCTGGGAAACGGCTGTTACAAAAGTCATTGCCTGATGAACCTCTAGCTGACCTTTATGAAAACCTACCATGCCGTAAATTAAAGCGCCAGGGCGAATCATATTCAGGCGGTACTCTGGGAAATCGACGCAGGCGATGCTGTCAGCAAGATGTTTGTAGCGGAAGCTACAGCCCATGCTTTCTACTTTAGCTATAAAGTCCATAAAAGCCTTAAACTGTTCTTCGTTTTCCTCATCACCAGCCAGAGCTAAATGAGTGAAAATTCCTTCAATTTCAATGCCTGGAAGCTCATTAATCTTGCAAACTTCATCTGCATATTCTGCCGTTGGCATTTTTCCCAAACGGTGGAATCCTGTATCCAGTTTAATGTGAATCTTTGCCTTCTTTCCGGCTTTAAGAGCCAAATCATTTAGAATTTTAGCCTGCTCAAATGAAAAAATCGTCTGGGTGATGTCCCTTTCCACTACGTGGTGAAGAAGCCTGTCAGGAGTATGACCTAAGATAAAAACAGGCCATGACTCATCCGCATCCTTAAGCTCTAAAGCTTCCGTAAGCGTTGCAACTGCAAGATAAACTGCTCCGTTTTCTAAAAGAGTTGGTGCAATTTTCACTGCGCCGTGTCCGTAGCCGTTGGCTTTGATAACGGGCATAATTGCAACGTCCGGACCTACTAATTTGCCGATTTGCTGCATGTTGAAGGCAATTTCGTCTAAATTCACCTTAACTACTGTATCTCTAAGAATTTCTACCATTCCTTGCTTTCCTCCTCAAGAATTCTAATTACTGAGGCCACTTCTGTGAGCATTCCTGTTCTTATGCACTCCTCGTCAGGGTCGAAAAGATCGCTGTGAATAGGATAAGGCACGTCATCGCCTTTTTTGCCCGTTCCAATATTATAGTAAAGCCCCTTGCAAGCGTGACAGAAGTATGAGAAATCATCAGCACCCAGGCTTGGTTTTTTCTTGATTTCTACCTTGTCTTCGCCAAGTACTTCTCTGCACGTATCTCTCACTAATTCGAAAAGTTCATCATCGTTTTCCAGTGAAGGGTAACTGTCTGAAAACTCAACATCGCAAGTTGCACCATAAGCCTTTGCCGTAGCCTGACAAAGCTCCTCGATATGAGCTTTAAGTGGCGCCATATTATGCATCTGTAGCGCGCGGATTATGCCGGAAAACTTCGTTTCTCCGGAAACAATGTTCTCCTTTGTTCCACTGTGAAACTGTCCCACAGTTATCAAAACAGCCTCGGCAGGGTCCGTCCTCCTGGTAATAATCGATTGCAGCCCGCTTACCATGGCACATGCAGGGAGAAGAGCGTCGATTCCGTCGCTAGGATGAGCTCCGTGGCAGGACTTACCTGTTACAGTTACGAAAAATTCTGTGGATGCGGCATTCATTGGTCCTGGCATTAATTCCACAGAACCCCCTTTAACGCTACTTTCGACATGAAGACCGATTACGCTGCTAATAGCAGGACTTTTCAGGCAGCCGGCATCAATCATCTGCTTGGCACCTCCGATGGTTTCCTCAGATGGTTGGAAAAACAGGCGTACTGAGCCGGGAAGCTCATCTTTGATTTCGTTTAAGATTTTAGCTGTTCCCAGCAGAATTGCCGTGTGTATATCGTGGCCGCAAGCGTGCATTACACCTGGATTCTGCGATTTAAAACTGCAGTCGGTTCGCTCTGTAATCGGCAGAGCATCCATGTCCGCGCGAATTCCAACGCCGTGGTCTCTGTCGCGACCATAGATGACAGCGCTAATGCCGTGTCCTGCAATGCCCGCGCTGTATTCTATGCCCAGTTCATCAAGGCGACGGCAAACCGCCTCGGCAGTTTTTTCTTCCTGCTCTGATAGCTCAGGGTGCATGTGAAGGTTGCGTCGAATCTGGACAGTTTCATCGTAGACAGCATCTACGAGTTGGTTAAGCTTGTCAATATCAAAACTCATTAATGTTCCTCCTTAAGTTCATTTAATCCTGTTGAAACAATTTTATACTGATGATATGTAAGTGATACAGGGTAGTAGGTTCTTGTCTCACCATTTGTTAATACGAAGACGAATCGTGCACCTAGAAGACTGTCGGTCTCCGGATTTGCAATGATTCCGTCTGCATTGTGAAGCTGGATTTCGGAAAGCTCTCCCAGATTGAACTGAGGTTGCTTGCCGCCTTGACCAGTAGCATCGGCGAAGATTACAACTCCATTTTTTACGTCAATTCCGGCAGTCACAACAGATGTGAGTATTATCAGCGCAATTATGAAAATGATAATGCAGCAGACGAGAGGAATTGTCCAGATTATGGAGCCACCTGCCAATTTTTTCGCCATACTTAGGGAGAAAAGCAGGATGCTTATGCCCATAATGACGAGGGCTGTTATAAGGCCTCTTTTATTTACTACTGAAAAATGACCATTCATTTGTGATCCTCCTTGATTGTGTTCTTGATTGTGTCATCATAATTTTATATAATAATTCCAGAGAAATTGATTTAGTGCCTGCTCCCCAGCAGGTAGGAAAGGAAGCAATAAATATGGGAATTAAAGCAATAGTAGGAATAGTTCTGGTAGTCGTATCCTTTATATATCTTATCAAAAATCCGGGTCAGAGTTTGATGGACGGACTGATGAAGAACCAGGAAAAAATGTCACAGAAAGCCGCTGAGGACGCTGAAAATGCAGAGAAGCCAGAAGTCTCTGTGGACGTGACCTCAGATGATGAGACTCAGAACTAAAGCTGCAAATCAGAATATCTAACGGGAGCGACGTTTCTGTCGTAGAAATGCCACCATTCGCCTTCGTACGGGGTGAAGCCAGCTTCTACCATGATGTCTCTAAGAAATTCACCGTTTTTACGAGCCTGGCCTGTTGTCTGCGGACAATCAAGGCGGGCTTTTTCTGTAAAGTCATCAAAACCGCTAGGCATTGGCACATCCTTACCGTCCATATCTGTCAGCGTAACATCTACGCACTGACCGTTCATATGTGAGTTCTTGAATTCTTTCATTGTTGACATATCAGGTGGATAGGCCACAAAATTGTTGTCGGGAAGCAGTTCCCAGAAACGCTTTTGGGCGCTAACAGGACGATAAGCATCCCAGATTTTCATTTTAAATCCAGCTTTGTGTGCTGCCTTCTGTGCCTCTACAAGGCGCTTTGCGGTGTTCTTGTCTATATAACATGTATTGGACGTATAGACAACGGCACCTGTAAAATTATCTGCCGTTGCGTATTTTAAATCAATGATAAAGTCATCATTTACGTCAGTAAGTTTGACTAAGTTTCCCCATTCTTTCATTACGAATCTCTCCTTTTATGTAACTTCTGCTTTAATTTAGTGGTTCTTGAACAGAACAATGACTAGGGCAAGTGGTGTAGCGCACTGCACCATGGCGATTACAGCTAAAAATCCATAAATGATTTTAACTATGTACCATGGCTTACCATAGCCTGGAAGTACTGTGAACTCTTTGATTACTCTCATGCCTTCGCGATCTTTAAGCGCTTTAAAAAGGTCATTGATTTCTATGGCATCGATGATTCCGCCACGGAAAAACGGAACGAAGAAAAGTGGTTCCTCGCCTTGCTTCTTACCATCATCCGATGCATAAAAACTAACTCCTCTTGAGCCAAAAACCGCCAGCTTTGCTTTATCAAAATCAAAACTTTTTTCTCTGTGGAGCACTTTATTATAATAGGTAATTGTATTATCATCATAAAGTGTGTAGAATTTGCGGAAGCAAATCATAGTAAAAATGATTGCTGCCAATATTATTGCGTAAAGCAGAATTGTCAGCGGCATATTGAGATTTTCATAGTAACCCTTTATCTTGAAGATTGAAATTTCAATCATTACGATGAATCTCAGAAAGAAATAAATGAAGCCAAAGGCTAGAAAAATCTGCTTGAGATTGTTGGTTCTGCAATATCTTATTCTTTTCATAAATCTTAATCTCCTCATGTGAATCTATATGACAACTAGTGATTATATCATATGTGTATATAACAAGCAAAAAGCATTCCTTATAATATTATTAATGATAAGTGGAAGTTTTGTTAGAGACATGCGGTATAAATAGAAGTGTTGGTCTATGAGTATTCATCTATATTTTGCACATCATCCGTAAAATGGGATTTTTCGTCCGAAATATAGAACAAAACATTGTAATATTTTTATGAGGATTATGGAGAAACTGTGAAATCAGTAGAGTGAGAGTTTGGCACAACTTTTGCTTTACATTAACGTATGAAAGGATTTGACTGGATTCGAGTTCAAGGATGCTGAAGCAGAGAAAAAGGTGGGGTTATTCTTTTCTGAAGTATCAGAGCTGAGAATTTGGCGCAATTATCATCATTCTATAATATAAGGAGGAACATATTATGATGAATTACATCTGGGTTGCATTTGTACTAGTTGCTGTAGTAGCAGGCGGCGCAACCGGACACATGAATGACGTATTAAATAACTTGTTTGACTTTGCAAGCACAGCAGTAGACATCGCTTTGGGACTAATCGGTATCATGGCTTTCTTCTGCGGTCTTATGAAGGTTATGGAAAGAGCTGGCCTTTGTGAAAAACTAGGTAAGGCAATTGCTCCTCTAATGAGACTTCTTTTCCCTGAAGTACCTGCAGACCACCCTGCAAACTCAGCAATGGCTCTTTACTTCGCAGCCAACATCCTTGGTATCGGTAATGCGGCTACTCCATTTGGACTTAAGGCAATGCAGGAATTGCAGACTCTTAACCCAACTAAGAACATTGCGACAAATGCACAGTGCATGCTATTAGCAATCGCAACAACTTCCATTACACTTATTCCTGTAACAGCAATCGGTCTTCGTGCAGGCGTACAGACTGACGGTGCGGCAGAAATCATCGCTCCAGTTATTATTGCTACAACTATTTCAACAGTTACAGGTGTTTTCTTCACTATTCTTTTCCAGAAGATGGGAAATTGGAAGTGGGAAAATGCAGTAGCTAAAGAAATTGCTGCAGGAACACTTGAAATCAACGAAAACTACATAGGAAAAGATCCTATTCAGTTACCTGAAGGTTACAAGTGTGTTAACGATGAAGAAGAAAAAGTTTCATGGTAAGGAGGTAAGCAAAGATGACACAAGTATTAGAAGCGATTTCCGTATGGGCGATACCTGTAGTAGTAGCTGCGGTTTCCTTATATGCAATAATTAAGAAGGTTCCTGTATATTCTGTATTTACAGAAGGAGCAAAAGAAGGCTTTTCAACAGCTGTAATGATTATCCCTTACCTGACAGCAATGCTTTGTGCAATCGGTATGTTCAGAGCATCAGGCGGTATGGATTGGCTGTGCGGACTTCTTGACCCTATCACAAGCTTAATCGGTATTCCAGGTGAAGTACTTCCAATGGGAATTATGAGATCTTTCTCAGGTGGCGGTGCTGAAGGTATGATGGTTGACTTACTTGAGCAGTATGGTACTCAGTCACAGATTGGACGTATTGCATCTGTAGCTCTAGGTTCAACTGAAACAACATTCTACATCGTTGCTGTATACTTCGGATCTATCGGAATAAGCAACACTAGACATTCAATCGCTGCAGGTCTGTTAGGTGACCTTGCATCATTGATTGCATCAGCAGTTATCGTAAATCTTATGTGGTTCTAATTATGAAATACGTTAATAATTTAAAAAAAGGTGATACTGTAGGACTTATCTGTCCAAGTTCTTTTATCTCAGAAGAGAGAAAAGCTCAGTGCATTGAAGCAGTTGAAAAGCTTGGATTTAAGGTTAAGTGTGCAGACAACCTTACAACAGATTTAGCCGGATATATGGCCGGCAGCGGAGAAGTTCGTGGACAGTGGATTAACCGCATGTTTGCAGATGATGAAGTAAAAGGAATTTTCTGTATCAGAGGCGGTGACGGAAGCAGCAGAGTAATGGAATATTTGGATTATGATCTTATTAAGAATAATCCTAAGGTATTTGTAGGTTACAGTGATGTTACTAACCTTCACTTAGCGCTTACTCAGAACTGTGATATGGTTACATTCCACGGCCCTATGGTTTCATCCAATATGGTTGATTCCTTTGATGAAGAAACTAAGGAATCCTTCTTCCAGACAATTAATGCTGAGGAAAGCTTCAGCTTTAAGAATCCTGAAGGGGTACCCGTGAAGGTTTTAGTAGAAGGTAAGGCAGAGGGTGCCTTAACTGGAGGAAACTTATCACTGCTTTCTGCAAGCATGGGAACACCTTATGAAATGGATACTAAAGGCAAGATTCTCTTCATTGAAGAAGTTTGTGAACCTATTACCAAGATAGAGAAGTGGATTTATCATCTGCGCAATGCGGGCAAGCTAGAAAAGTGCAAAGGAATTCTGCTTGGACAGTTTACTAAGATTGTAAATGATGATGAAAATTATGATTATCTATGCGTGATAAAGGACGCTGTTGAAGGTCTAGGCATTCCTGTAATGTATGATGTTCAGTCTGGTCACGGTTCACAGATCATGACTCTGCCAATGGGTGCAAAGTGCAAGATGGATACTTCCGAATGCTCCATAGTATTCGAAGTATAAAAGTGTATAAACAATAAGATATAATAAAAAACAGGCATGTCCGTAGGTAACGGTATGCCTGTTTTTTATAAATAAATTTATTTTTTAATACATTATTTTGGCAGAGTTTTGACATGTTCAGGGTAGTTGTCTTTCACACTTTTCTCATAGACCGCATAAGCTTCCTCTAAGGACTTATACTTTTCTTTGCCATTAGTGTATTTTTCCTTGATTTTTGAAATAGTCAGATGGTCTGTAATTGTAATGTATGTTTTGTTATTGTTTACTCTTTGAGCGGTAGTTGATGTTGAGACAAAGAATGAACCATCGGCTCGGCTTATTATAATCGGTATGGTCTTTCCTGCTCCAACAGTGTTTGTGTCTACGGAGGTCCAGAATAAATAACGTTCATTATCGTTCTTCGGACTTCCCTGGTATGCCCAGGAGCCATATTTCATCAAACTGTTACCTCCTTTTTCAAGTTCTGCTTGTACCTTAGGGAGCATGGTCGAATTAGGACATGTTGAATCAATTTCAAAATAAGCATTATTTTTATTCTTTAAATCAGATAGTATATCAGTGCTGTTAAGGGGAGCATGTAGGCTTAGGCTCAGATCTGGCCCTGGTGGCGTAGGAACTATATCGGAAGTGCCGTTGCCCCAGTTAAATAAGATGCCTGTTGCATAATTATATGAAATCTGGCACTGTCCTTTGGCCTTTGGAATGCCTTTCCAATTTTCTGTATCGCCTTGTGATTTGTAGTGGGTGATACCAGCTATTTCTACAGGATCTACTGACTGCCAGTCATCCTGAGTTTGGGTTAGCTCCACAGTTTTCGTCATATTTGATGTATCTCGAGCGAGGACAGCGGTCATTACTTCTGCATAGGCAGCGCGCACATTGGCTAAGTCAGTTTTCTCTCGACTATTTTCCAGTTGCTTTTGGAAAATAGGTATAGACACTGCTACTAGAACGCTGATAATTGCTACGACAATTAGAAGTTCTGCTAAGGTGAATCCTTTATTGTTACGTGCTTTATTATCTATGACGACCATCCCCTTTCGTTCGTATTTTATAAGCATATTATTCTACCGCATAATTATCCATAATTCAATAAAAAATTACAGTATAATTGTATTTTTTTAAGATTTTTTTTAGGTAATGGGAACAAAGAGGTTAACTAAAGGCTCTGAAAATGATATAATTTATGTATGGATATATAAAAAAGGAGAACTAAAGTGGGCGGAGAATATAAAAGAGAAGAAGGCGGAATGTGCAACATTCCACAGGATTTTGCAGATAATAAAATAGGTAGCTGTCCTTTCTGCAAAGCTGAGTCACCGGGCTGGCTGACAAGGGAAGAATGGAAGATGATAGGAAGTAATAACTTTTACTTTAAGTGTCCTAAGTGCGAAAGTGAATTCATGGTTCCTAAGGATGATGTTACGGGCCTTTCCTTTACAAAAAACAGCTATAGCGGGAAACAGAAGGCTAAGGCTGGGAAGAAGATGAACGTTCCCTATGTAACTATAGTTAAGATAGGCCTGAGAGTGAAAACACCACAGAATATGATGCTTAAGGATGAAGAAATTCCTCTTCCGATGCTTAAGAAGATTTGTAGGGGTGAGGAATAAATCCCATTGTGTGGGCAAGATGAACTTTTGGTGAAGAGGGCTTTTTTGGCCATTATTGAGTTGACAAAAGGAGCCTTCGTGTTATAATTTTTGTAGAAAAACAATTTTAGTACATTAATACGGTAAAGCGTGTGAACAACAAATTATAAATCACATTGAGACTGTGCTTCAGGTGGAGCACAAATTTTTTCGCAGAAACTGGCATTATTGGTGACTTAGTGCCAAACGAAGGGAGTGGGTTTTGATGGAGAATAAAGAAATCATTAGACTAATCAATGAACTGATGTATCAGAGACACCTTTTTAACAGAGAATATAGTAAAGACGGTGTTATGAAGATGAAGGTGGCTGAGTATATCGCCTTGGAATACATTGCTGTTGAAGAGGAGACGGGGCTTTATGCAGGCAGAGCTTACCTTAAGGACCTGGCCGATAAGTTGCAGATGAGCATGAGACAGGTATCTCAGATGGCTGGAAAGCTTAGAGATGCGGGTTATGTCCTTTGGTCTCATGATGGTGACGGTAGCGAGGGCACATATGTAACTATTACTGAGAGTGGACGGAACATAATTAAGACTCAGGAAGAGAACTTGAAGGAATACTATGGACATGTAATTGACAAATTCGGTAAGGAAAATTTGATGCAGCTTCTTCAGCTAATGAAGCAGCTTGAGACTGTAATGAGCAGTGAGTCGGAAAATATGGAGGGCTAACGATGATTACGGAAAGCATGAATGGATATATTGAAAGTTTGGAATCTGTATGCAGAGCTAATGACACAATTGCCCCTAGACTTTTTGAGGAATATGGCGTTAATAAGGGACTTAGAGATGAAAACGGAAAGGGAGTTCTGACAGGTTTAACTAATATTTCACAGATTATTTCATCTAAAATTGAAAACAATAAGAAGGTTTCTTGTGACGGAGAGCTTTGGTACAGAGGTTACAGAGTCGAGGAACTTATAGATAGCATTGGTGAGAATGAATTTGGCTTCGAGAAAATCGCTTACCTGCTTTTGATGGGAGATTTGCCGACGGCAGAGCAGGAACGTGAATTTAAGGAAACTATTGGGGCATGCAGAACCTTGCCTACTAACTTTACAAGAGACGTTATTATGAAGGCACCGTCTGAGGACGTTATGAATTCTATGACTAGAAGTATTCTTACTCTTGCATCATATGATAAGAAGGCAAAGGATCCTAGCGTAGCAAATTCTCTTAGACAGTGTATTCAACTGATCAGTGAATTCCCACTACTGGCTGTTTATGGCTATAACGCATACAACCACTATGAGAAAAATGACAGTATGTACATCCATCATCCGGATAAACAGCTTTCTACAGCTGAGAATATTCTTATGATGATGAGACCTGACCGTAAGTACACGGAAACCGAGGCTAAGGTTCTGGACACTGCTTTGATTCTTCATATGGAACACGGTGGTGGTAATAACTCTACATTTACAACTAGAGTTGTAACTTCATCAGGTTCTGATACTTATTCGACTATGGCAGCTGCCATGTCTTCTCTAAAGGGACCTAAGCATGGTGGCGCTAACATTAAGGTTATGGAAATGATGGAAAATATCCGTGCTAACCTTAAGGATCAGTCTGATTGCGATGAAATCGAAAACTATCTTGGCAAGATTGTAGACAAGGAAGCTTTCGACTGCAAGGGACTTATCTATGGAATGGGTCACGCTGTTTATTCTATTTCGGACCCAAGAGAAAGAGTTTTCAAGAGTTATGTAAAGAAGCTGGCCGAGGAAAAAGGACGCCAGGATGATTTGGCTCTTTACGAAAACATTGAAATGCTAGCTCCTAAGGTAATCGCTGAAAAGCGTCGCATCTATAAGGGCGTAAGTCCTAATGTAGACTTCTATAGCGGTTTTGTTTATGATATGCTAGACATTCCGATTGAGCTTTACACTGCAATGTTTGCTGTTGCAAGAATCGTTGGCTGGAGTGCTCATAGAATCGAAGAAATGATTGGCGCGGATAAGATTATAAGACCTGCGTATATGAGCATAATGGAAGAGAAAAGCTTGAAATAATAAAGAATACAAACAGAGGGCAGATTCGATTGAATCCGCTCTCTATTATTTTCCCTATGTAAAATCATAACCTTACTCTAGTAAGAATCCTGTAAAAAGGAAGTAAAGTGTGTACAAAAAAACAATACGTCGATAAAAAGTTGTGTAAAAAACACAAAAAATATCTAAAAACCTATTGACAAGGTGGGTAATAGAGGTTATCATAGGATAAACCCACTTGAAAGGTAGGTAAAAGTGAATATGAGTATATTATTAATTGAAATGGAAAGACATAATTTCAGGTTCGGACGAATGTGTTTCGGCTGTTGAGGCAGCATGAAAAAAGTTAACGCAAAAGCGTATTATAAAGAAAACACATTTGATTAAAAAGGAGAACCATATTATGAGTAAGAATTATAGATTTGAAACATTAGCACTACACGTTGGACAGGAACAGCCGGATCCGGCAACAGACGCAAGAGCAGTACCAATTTATCAGACAACAAGTTACGTGTTTCGCGATTCACAGCACGCGGCAGATAGATTCGGACTTGCTGATGCAGGAAATATTTACGGAAGACTTACAAATTCCACACAGGATGTTTTAGAAAAAAGAGTAGCTGCACTAGAAGGCGGCTCAGCAGCATTAGCCGTTGCATCAGGAGCTGCGGCAATTACATACACACTACAGGCCTTAGCAGCAGGTGGCGGACACATTGTAGCGCAAAAAACTATTTATGGCGGAACTTACAACCTGCTGGCTCACACACTTCCACAGTATGGAATTACAGCAACCTTCGTAGATGCACATAACCTGGAAGAGGTTGAAAACGCAATTAAGGAGGACACAAGAGCCGTATATATTGAAACTCTGGGAAACCCAAACAGCGATATTCCAGACATCGATAAATTAGCGGAAATTGCACACAAGCACAACTTACCACTGGTAGTTGATAATACTTTTGGCGCTTCATATTGGATCAGACCAATTGAACACGGTGCAGATATCGTAGTACATTCTGCAACAAAATTCTTCGGTGGACATGGTACAACATTAGGTGGTATCATCGTAGAAGCAGGAACTTACGATTGGAAGAAATCCGGCAAGTTCCCAGCAATTGCAGAACCAAACCCAAGCTACCATGGAATTTCATTTGCAGATGCAACAGCACCAGCAGCTTTCGTAACATATATCAGAGCAATTCTGCTTCGTGATACGGGAGCAACAATCTCACCATTTAATGCATTCTTACTACTTCAGGGAATCGAAACACTTCCACTGAGACTTGATAGACACGCAGAAAACACAAAGAAGGTAGTTGAATTCCTAAACAATCATCCGCTGGTTAAGAAGGTAAATCATCCGTCAATTGCATCCCACCCGGATCACGACCTATATGAGAAATATTTCCCACAGGGCGGCGGAAGCATCTTTACTTTCGAAATCAAAGGTGGCAAGGAAGCTGCATACAAGTTCATTGACAGCCTGGAAATCTTCTCGATTCTAGCCAATGTGGCAGATGTAAAGAGTCTGGTAATTCATCCAGCTTCAACGACTCACTCACAGCTAAATGAAGAGGAACTGGCCGATCAGGGCATCTCTCAGAATACAATCAGATTGTCCATCGGTACAGAACACGTAGACGATATCATTGAGGATTTGTCACAGGCTTTCGACGCTGTCAAGAACGCAAAGTAACACACGGTATCAAAACTCACTAGGGAGGAAAAAATGTCAAAGGTATATAAATCAATAGATCAGCTAATCGGAGAAACACCACTGGTCGAACTTACAAATATAGAAAAAGAGCTGGGACTTAAGGCAAAGCTTCTGGCAAAGGTTGAATTCTTCAACCCTACAAGCTCCGTTAAGGATAGAATTGCCAAGGCCATGATAGACGATGCAGAAGCAAAGGGTGCGCTGAAACCTACTTCAGTCATTATCGAGCCAACAAGCGGAAATACAGGAATTGGTCTGGCTTCCGTTGCAGCGGCAAGAGGCTATCGTGCAATTATCGTAATGCCAGAAACTATGTCAGAGGAAAGACGAAAACTGATGAAGGCATATGGGGCCGAGCTTATTTTGACCGAGGGGGCAAAGGGCATGAAGGGTGCCATTGCTAAGGCGGAGGAACTTGCTAAGGAGATTCCGGATGCGTTCATTCCGTCACAGTTCTCCAATCCGTCAAACCCTAAGGCACATTATGAGACTACGGGTCCTGAGATTTACAGAGACACCGATGGCGAAGTGGACATCTTTGTGGCAGGTGTTGGAACAGGCGGCACTTTGTCAGGAACAGGCAGATACTTGAAGGTGCAGAAGCCGGAAGTGAAGGTAGTTGCAGTGGAACCTGCATCTAGCCCTGTTTTATCAAAGGGAGAGGCTGGAAGCCACGCTATACAGGGTATTGGAGCCGGTTTCGTTCCTGAAACATTAGATGTTTCAGTTTATGATGAAATTACAGCAGTTGAAAATGAAGACGCTTTTGTTACGGCTAGACTGGTTGGAAAGAAGGAGGGTATCCTTGTGGGGATTTCCGCTGGCGCAGCTGTATGGGCAGGTATTCAGCAGGCAAAGCTTCCTGAAAATGAGGGAAAGACAATTGTTGTAATCTTGCCTGACACAGGGGAAAGATATCTTTCAACAGCTCTATTTCAAGAATAGATAAAACACTATTTGCGAGAATAACAAAGAGTAAGAACAAAGCGTAAGACAGGAGAATGAGGTATGATATCAACTAGAGGAAGATACGCGCTGAGGGTTTTGATAGACTTGGCTGAAAACCAGGGGGACGGCTACATTCCCATGAAAGATGTAGCGGCGAGACAGGGAATCTCTCTTAAGTATCTTGAGCAAATTATGCCGGCGCTTAAGAAAAATAACATTGTTAAAGGGGTCCATGGCAAAGGCGGTGGCTACAGGCTTGCCGCTGAGCCGTGTGAGATAAATGTGGGAGAAGTGCTCAAGCTGACAGAAGGTAGCCTCGCACCAGTTGCATGCCTGGCTGAGGGTGCGACTAAGTGCGACAGAGCGCGGACTTGCAACACACTTGACTTTTGGAAGGGGCTGAACGATGTCATTGACGATTATCTCAGTTCAAAGACTCTTGCAGACCTAACCAGTAAAGCAAGCGAATAAGCGAGCAAAACCAACAAATACGAATAAATCCAAAAATTCAACCAACGAAAACAGGAAGTCTTAATTTAGGCCTCCTGTTTTCCTCTTTAGTTTTCTCTTTTGCAAAAAACGAATAGTGTTGAAAACTGCACGAAAAAAACATATAATATTATACGTATAAGCAGATTGGAGTCGTGGCATGAATAAAGAAGAAATTAGTATGCTGCTAGAGAAGCAGAGAGAGTATTATAGGACTGGAGCTACGATTCCTGTGGACTTCAGAATCCAGCAACTGAAAAAGTTGTATAATGAAATAAAAAAATACGAAGATGAGTTTAGCCATGCGCTGACTGAAGACCTTGGAAAGAGCAACTTTGAAGGTTTTATGTGCGAAATTGGCCTGACCTTATCTGAAATAACATATATGATAAAGCATTGCAGAAAATTTGCAAAGAAGAAGACTGTGCACACACCTCTGGCTCAGTTCGCTTCCCATAGCTACAGACAGCCTGTACCTTATGGAAATACTTTGATTATGAGCCCATGGAACTATCCGTTCCTGTTGACTATTGAACCTTTAGTTGACGCCATAGCTGCAGGAAATACAGCCGTTGTCAAGCCAAGCGCTTATTCGCCGGCTACATCATCTCTTATGAAGAAGATGTTAGAAGGTATTTTCAATGAGGAATATGTGGCAGTTGTAACAGGAGGAAGAGAGGAAAACTCAGCCCTTCTAAATGAAAAATTTGACTTTATATTCTTTACAGGAAGCCAGGCTGTAGGCAAGGAAGTTCTTAGACATGCGGCAGAGCATCTGACACCTGTAGTCCTTGAACTTGGAGGAAAGAGCCCTTGTATTGTAGATCGCAGCGCCAACCTTAAGCTGGCAGCAAGAAGAATAGTTTTCGGAAAATATCTGAACTGCGGCCAGACCTGCGTTGCCCCTGACTACATTCTTTGCGAGGCATCGGTAAAAGATAAGTTTGTTGAAGAGGTCAAGAAGCAGATTAAACTGCAGTTTGGAGAAAATCCTCTTGAAAATCAGGATTACGGCAAAATAATAAATGAAAAGCATTTTAAGAGAGTTAGCAGTTTAATCGACCCTGGCAAGGTTGTTCACGGTGGCGAAGTTGACGAGGAACATTGCCGCATTGCACCGACGATTATGGACAATGTAACCTGGGCGGATGCAGTTATGGGCGAGGAGATTTTTGGTCCGATTATGCCTGTAATTACCTTTGATAGTTTTGATGCAGTGGTTGCCGACCTGAAGACGAAGGCAAAACCCCTGGCACTATACCTTTTCACATCGAACAAAACTCACATAGACAGAGTTAACCGCCAGCTGGCTTACGGCGGTGGATGCATCAACGACGTGATAATTCACCTGGCAACTAGTGAAATGGGATTCGGCGGCGTTGGTGAAAGCGGAATGGGAACCTATCACGGCAAAGCTGGTTTTGATACTTTCTCCCATTTGAAATCGGTGGTAGATAAGAAGACGTTTATGGATTTACCTATGAGGTATCAGCCGTATACCAATAAGATGTATGAGAAAATGCTGAGAATGTTCTTACAATAATTTTTTTGAAATAAGTAGAAGGAAAGCGGAAGAAGAAAGAAAGCGATAATATGCAAAAGAAACAACTGTTGATAATTGAAGATAACAAACTTAACAGGGAAATGCTGAAAGCCATTCTTTTGAATGAATATAGGGTTCTGGAGGCATCAAATGGGCAGGAGGGCCTGGAGATCCTTAGGGACCATAAGGAAGATATTGCGCTGATTCTTCTGGATGTGATGATGCCTATAATGGATGGATATGATTTCCTGGATATTATTAAGAAGGATGACGAACTGTCTTTGATTCCTGTTATTGTAACGACTAAGGCAGATCAAGATGAGGATGAGGTAAGCGCCTTAGTTCATGGGGCTACGGATTTTGTGCCTAAGCCGTATAGGCCGCAGGTTATTCTTCATAGAGTGGCTGGAATCATTAAATTGCGTGAGACGGCAGCTATGATTAACCAGTTCCAGTATGATAGATTGACAGGACTGTACACTAAGGAGTTTTTCTACCAGAAAGTCAGGGAGAAGCTGAATGCTTACCCAGACGATAGTCATGCGATACTATGCGTTAATTTGGAGAATTTTAAATTATATAATGACACATTTGGACGTAAGGAGGGAGATAAAATTCTTGTTGAGGTGTCTAGAATTGTAAGTAAAGTAGCTGGGGGGAAAAAATACCCATGCTGTAGGTATGGGGCCGACAGATTCCTGCTACTTCTTAACAGGCAGAAGAAAGAACTGTTTTGCGAGTATTTTAGAAGACATGGGAAGGTTGCACGTTCCAAGCGACTGGGAAATGTATCTGTAAAGTTTGGAATGTATAATATAACAAATTTAGGGCTACCTGTGGAGCAGATGTGCGACAGAGCAATTCTCGCTATGGATAGCATTAAAGGCAGGTACGATAAGAGTTTCGCCATTTATGACGAGGATCTTAGAAGAAAACTTCTTCATGAAAAGGCTATTACCGATATTATGGAAAAGGCTTTAAAGGAAGAACAGTTTGTTGTATATTATCAGCCACAATATAGTTTTAACGATAATTGCTTGATTGGGGCCGAGGCTCTAGTACGTTGGATTCACCCGGAATGGGGTATGGTACGACCTGATGAGTTTATTCCGCTCTTCGAAAAAAACGGTTTCATCAGTTATCTCGACCAGTATGTATGGGATAGAGTTTGCAAGGATCTGAAGAAATGGATTAACAAGGGATACAATGTTGTCCCTGTGTCTGTAAACGTTTCTCGTGCAGATATTTATCGACTGGATCTTGTGGAGGTATTCACCAAGCTTATTAAGAAATATAAGCTAAAACCTGAATATATCAGAATCGAAATTACTGAGACTGCATATACGGACAATCCGACACAAATTCTTGATACCGTAAAGGCCTTAAGAGATTGCGGATTCCTAATAGAATTAGACGACTTTGGAAGCGGGTACTCATCTCTTAGCGCAGTGGGTCAGATGACCATGGACGTTCTTAAGCTAGATATGCACTTTGTATGGAGTGAAATGGAGAAACCGGCAGAAAAATGCCTTTTATCTGACGTAATAAATATGGCGCATAGACTGAAGCTTAATGTCATTGCTGAAGGCGTGGAAACCTATGAACAGGTGAAACGCCTGAAAACCATGGAGTGCGATTTTGCCCAGGGCTACTATTTTTCCAAGCCGATACCAACCTTGGAAATTCAAGAACTACTAGCACAGCATAAGATAAAAGAACACGTACATGTTATGCCAGCTCACATAGACACCAAGCCGATACTGCTAGTCGTAAACGAAGACGAAGAATACAAGGAAAAAATCCAAAACTACTTCCGTGATATCTATAATGTAATGTCTGCTGAAACAGTAAAAGAAGTAGATAAGATTATTGATGAAAACGGCTTCGATGATATGCATGTTTTGTTGCTAAGTCTGACCTTAGAAAATAATATGGCGGCATCTATTATAAAGAAGTTGAGACGAAATCCTGCTTCATGGAAGGTGCCGGTAATCTGCACTACGCCTTGTGTAAGAGATTCATACGAGGTGCCAGCAGTGCTGGATGCGGATGACCTTATTTGTACAGGCTTCCCTGTATCAGTTTTACACAGAAGAATTGAGAGATTAAACGACCTTGCAGTTCTTAAGAAGAGAGAAAATGTACTGCACGATAAGGCCAATAGAGATTACCTTACAGGTCTTCTGAACCGAAGAGGATTGAGCGAAGCCCTAGAAGCTTTGCGCAAGGATGAAATGCCTCTTGCCGTATGCATGTTCGACCTTGACAATTTGAAACAACTCAACGATAACTATGAACATAATGTTGGGGACTACACAATTGCCATGTTTGCAAATTATTTGAGAAGAAAATCTGAGACTGGAGATATAAGATGCAGATATGGAGGAGATGAATTTGTAGTTGTATTTAAGAATGTGACAAGTGCAGAGGCTGCTATGGATAAATGTACAAGCATTTGTAGAGAGTTTACGGGAAAATTGGGAGAAGAAGGTATACCAGGGGCAAGCTCATGTGGGGTGGTGCTTTGTGGAAATGATGAAATTCCTTCCTATTCTCTCATTGAAAAAGCAGATGGAGCTCTTTACAAGGCAAAACGTGAAAACCGGGGCGGTTGTTGCTTATGGAAGGAAAGTTAGAGATAATGAGTGAATATATGGGTATTGGAAGAGATGAGGCAAAGGAACTCCAGTCAACCTTGGTATCGTGGAGGCGTAGCCTTCATCAGATTCCAGAGACGGGGATTTGCCTGCCCCAGACTGTTTCTTATATAAAGGACAGACTGGAGGAAATGGGAATAGAGTATAAGGTATATGATGATATTTCCTGTATTACAGCTGAAATAGGTAAGGGTGAGCCTTGCTTCTTGCTGAGAAGCGATATGGACGCTCTGCAGGTAAAGGAGGAGGCGGATGTTCCTTTCCGTTCAGTAAATGGATGTATGCACGGGTGCGGACACGACATGCATGCCACCATATTGCTTGGTGCAGCAAAACTCCTAAAGGCTCATGAAGCTGAACTTAAGGGGACTGTTAAGTTGCTGTTCCAATCTGGAGAGGAAATTTTTCAGGGAGCAAAAGCAGCAGTTGCTGCGGGAGTCCTTGAAAATCCTAAAGTTGGTGCCGGCATGGCAATCCATGTAATAGGAGCCGTTCCTACAGGAGTCATTATAACTGGTAAGGAAGCCATGAGCGCTGTATATGGATTTAAAATTACGATTAAAGGTAAAGGTGGTCATGGATCTATGCCGGAGCAGGCCATAGATCCTATTAATGCAGGAGTTCAGGTTTATCTGGCGCTTCAATCTCTTATTGCAAGAGAAGTGGGTGGAACCGAGGAGGCAGTTTTGACCGTGGGACAGTTTGCTGCTGGTGATGTGGCAAACGTAATTCCGGAGAGAGCTGTGCTTCAGGGAACCCTAAGAACTTTTAACAAAGAAGTGAGAAAACGCCTGATCGAGAGAATTAATGAAATTGTGCCAGCAGTGGCGAGAGCTTATAGATGTGAGGCTGAGGTGGAAGTCATTAGCGACTGCCCGGGCGTTGTTACTGACGATAAGGTTACGGCTTTAGTGGAAAATGAGATTCGTCGTATTCTGCCAGTGATGAAGATTTTCGCAGGGGCTGCCCATGGGATGGGGTCTGAGGATTTTGCTTTTATAACGGAGGAGATTCCGGCATCGTACTATATGATGGGAGCGGGTGTGCCAGACCAGAGTAAGTGGGTCGGTCAGCATAATCCTAAGATTGAGTTCAATGAGGAAGTTTTAGCAGATGGTGCGGCTATATATGCTGCCGTTGCTGAAAAGTGGTTGAGAGAAGCAAGTGAGGAAAAGATATGAAATGCCCATTTTGTGACAATATAGACACTAAGGTTATTGATTCCAGACCGAAGGAAGAGGGTCATGCTATTCGCAGAAGAAGAGAATGCGAAATGTGTGGAAAGAGATTTACCACTTATGAGAAAATCGAAGAGAATATCATAATGGTAATTAAGAAAGATGGTCGAAGAGAGGCTTTTGACCGCAACAAACTTATAAATGGAATTGTCAAAGCTTGTGAAAAGAGGCCGGTGGCAGTTGCTGATATGGAAAAAGTTGTAGACGAAATCGAAAGAAAAATCAACAACGAAATGGTCAAAGAAATAGACAGCAATCGAATTGGGGAAATGCTTATGGAAGCATTAAAAGAGCTAGACGAAGTGGCATATGTAAGGTTTGCATCAGTGTATAGACAGTTCACGGATGTGAATACTTTTGTTAAGGAAATTGAGAAGCTTATTGGAAATAAGTAACATCGCTAATAAGCGATATTGTTAGTAAGCGATAGAAACGGGAGGATCGTAGTAAATATGAGTGAGATATTTCAGATTGCAGTGGATGGACCTAGTGGGGCAGGAAAAAGTACAATAGCGAAAGCCATTGCTCGCAAGTTGGATATAGATTATATAGATACAGGGGCAATGTATAGAGCTTTAGGCTATAAAATGCTTCAGCTTGGAATCACTGAAGAGGAACTAGATAAAGTAGCTAAGCTACTTGCGGAAACGGAAATTGATTTCAGCAAAGGTGATATCATTTTGGACGGAAGCGTAATTAACGATTTGATTAGAACCCCTGAAATTTCAATGAAAGCATCAGCTTGCTCAGCTCTTGGGATTGTTAGAAAACACCTTGTTAAGGTTCAGCAGGAAATGGGTGCAAAGAAGAGTGTTATCATGGATGGAAGAGATATCGGTACCGATGTCTTCCCAAATGCTAAGTATAAGTTCTTCATTACAGCAACTGCTGAGGAGAGAGCTAACCGCAGATACAAGGAACTTTGCGAAAAAGGCGAGAATGTTAGCTATGAGGAAACTCTTGAGAGCATAATTCAGAGAGACTATAATGATTCACACAGAGAGGTGAGCCCTCTGAGAAAGGCGGATGATGCTGAAGAGGTGGATACAACTAATATGACTATTGATGAGGTTGTAAAATATATCTGCGATAAAATTAAATAGTTTTGATAATGACGATAATATCAATATAGTGTGAAACTCTTGCGGAGCTTGTTGCAACGCGAGAGTTTTTGCTTGTATGCGGGCAGAATTAATGCTATAATTTAAATTGAATATTTGCGTTTTGAGTCACTATTCTTCCCAAGGGAGGAACACTATGCAAATTAAGTTATTACCAGAAAAAGAAAGGCCTGCTGAAAAGGCCTGGCTAAATGGTGTGGAGTCATTGTCTAATACGGAGCTGTTGGCTTTGATAATTCACACGGGAACGAAGGATAAGTCGGCGCTGAGACTGGCTGAGGATGTGCTGGGAACCCTTGACGGGGGAATCGGCGAACTTGGGCGATGTTGTAAGGAGGAGCTGACTGAAATTGATGGCATAGGCAAGATGAAGGCTTGTACCATTATGGCTGCTGTGGAACTGGGTAAACGCATTTCCACTAATCCGGCAGGAAGAAAGTTGTCGGCGTCTAGTAGTGAAGATGTGGCTGCTCTGTTTATGGAGGAGCTGAGGTATCTGCAGAAGGAACATTTCCGAAGCGTTCTGGTTAACGCTAAGGGGGATATTCTTTCTGTAGACAAGGTTTCTGTGGGGGAACTTTCCAGTACGGTTGTTCATCCCAGAGAAGTTTTTGCCATGGCTGTGAAGAAGAGCGCGGCCGCAGTAATTTTTGTACATAATCATCCGAGTGGAGATCCGACACCGAGTATGGAGGATATAGACACTACCCAAAGGCTTGTGGAAGCGGGTCAAATACTTGGAATTAGAGTTCTTGATCACATAATAATTGGAGATGGGAAGTATGAGAGCCTCAGAAGAAAAGGAATAATTACGTAGGCTCGGGCAGGCTTCTCGTTAAATGGAGGGTTTGAAAATGTTTAAGTTTAAGTTTGGACTTTTTGCAGCGAAGGATATAGGAATTGACCTGGGTACAGCAAATACCCTGATTTATATAAAGGATAAGGGCATCGTTGTTAACGAGCCATCTGTTATTGCCAGAGACAATAAGCGCGGAGTTACTCTTGCAGTAGGTCATGAAGCAAAGGATATGATGGGTAAATCACCAGCTCATATTGACGTAATCAGACCTCTTAAGGATGGAGTAATTTCTGACTTTGATAGAGCGGCTGACATGCTGAAGGCATTTTTGGATCAGGCTGTAACTGATAACAAGCTTAAGAATTACAGAGCTGTAGTAGGCGTGCCTAGCGGTGTAACAGAAGTTGAAAAGAGAGCTGTAGAACAGATTGTAAGAGGCATGGGTGCAACAGAAGTGTTTGTACTTGATGAGCCTATGGCAGCAGCTATTGGTGCTGGCCTGGACGTTGACAGCTCAACTGCATGTATGATTGCTGATATCGGTGGTGGTACAACTGATATTGCTATTATCGCTTTAGGCGGAATCGTTGTAAGCACTTCTATTAGAAATGCAGGTGATAAGTTCAACGAAGCTATTATTCAGTATATGAGAAAGAGACACGCTCTTCTTATTGGTGAGAAGACTGCTGAAGAACTGAAGATTAATATCGGAACTGCTTGTCTGGATGTAGATGAAAATGGTGACGATATTGTTGTGACTATGGAAGCAAGAGGTCGTGATATTATTTCAGGACTTCCTAGAATCCTTGAAGTGTCTAATGTTGATATCATGGCAGCGCTTCAGGAATCCGTTGATATGATTATTGATGGAATCAAGAACACTATTGAACTTGCACCACCTGAAATCGCAGCAGATATCGCTTCTAACGGAATGGTTCTGTCAGGAGGTGGCGGAAATATTCACAACCTGGATAAGATGATTGAAAAGAGAACAGGTATCAAGGCAGTTGTTGCAGAAAACTACTACGAAGCTGTAGCTGAAGGTACAGGACACAGCCTTGACGACATTGAAAAGCTTAAGATTTATGCATCAAGTATAATTAGAAGATAGAAACGGCGGTTAGGATTATGAGATGGATTAGAAACCACAAGTTAATAAGTTTCTTAATCTTGGTAATTGTTGTCTGCTCTGTGATACTTATATCCTCAGTAGCAACTATGGGGAAGAGTAATCCTGTTAGCAAAGCTATTAACAGTGTGTGCATGACGGTTCTTAAACCAGTTAACGCTGTTACAAATGGTGTGGGAGAAACCCTTTCAGATATAATTCACTTCAAGGATATTGCAGAAGAAAATGATGCCTTGAGAGAAGAAAATGAGCAACTTAAGGAGCAACTAGCGAAGGCTACTCTGACAAGTAATGAGTTGACAGAATTAAAGAATCTGACTGACGCTTTGAATTACAAGGGGCTTGCTGAAAGTGGCAAAATGGTTACAGGGGATATTATTTCCATGAGCGATAGCCGCTGGATGAATAACTTTACCATTAACATTGGAAGTGATGATGGGGTAAAGGAAGGAAACATAGTTGTCAGTGGACGAGGACTCGTTGGAACTGTCTACTCTGTTAGCGGAAGCTGGGCTAAGGTTAGGGCTCTTGTTGACGAAAACAGCAAGGTCAGCTTTAAAATTGCAGGGAATATGCAGCTAATAGGGATTATAGGCTCCTTTACTAATGGAGAGCTTTCAGGCTTTATGCTTGACAGCAACGCTAAGGTAGAGAAAGGGGATACTCTGATTACATCGGGCATGGGTGTTTACCCTACGGGCCTGGAAATCGGACGTATTACCAAGGTTAAGTATGATAGCGACTCACAGCTTCAGAAAGTAACTGTAAAATCTACAGTGGACTTTTCAGCACTACAGAAAGTTACGGTGATCATATGAACAGGCTGGGTTTAGCAGGGGCATATTTGATTGCTTTTATATTGAAACCGGTAATGGACGGAATTCTGCCGGGCCATGCAGGTAACGGCAATCTAATTCTATGCCTTACAACAGTATTGATTTTTCTATTTGACGATTACGTACCAATTATTACAATTGGTACTGTTTTCGCTATTTTGGACGATTTGGTATATGGCATTTATTGTGGTCCAGAAGCTATCAGCACTTTGGTAGTGTGCCTGGCTATAATTGCTATTAAATATTTCTTTAATAACGAAAACTATTTGAATGCTTTGATCGTAATAGCCGTTTCCACTTGGCTAGAGTACACTGTGGAATGGGGAATTTACTGTGCTACAGGAGCAACATATACCTACGGATATGTTATTAAGATAATATTGCTGAATGTAATTGTGAACACTATTGTGGGAATGATTGTGTATGCGGTGATGTACAGTCGTATTAGAAAAAAGAAATATGAGAAATTATATAGATAGGGAAGAGAATGAACAGAAATTCAAGATTGTTTAACACAAGATATCAGCAGATAGTTGTGGTATGCGTGCTTCTTATGTTCATACTTTGCGTAAGACTTTTCGTAGTAACTGTACTGCAGCATGACAGATGGACTGACGAAGCATCGGAACAGAACACAAAGGCCGTCTATACGTCTGCTCCAAGGGGTAATATTTACGACCGTAACGGCAATGTTCTAGCCACATCGAAGCAGGTTTTTACGGTTAATTTTAATGCAAGTGCTTTAGAAACAGAGGAAATTAATGAGTCAGCGCTGATTTTAATTAACACTTTGATTAAAAATGGCGACAAGTATACTGATAAATTTCCTATTAAAATAAGAAAAAACGGAACTTTTTATTATACCTATGATCAGGAAATAAAGAACTGGCTTAAGGAAGAAGGCTTCAGCACTGACCTAAGTGCGGATAAGGCTTTTAAGGCTCTGAGAGCCAAATATAATATTGCGAAAACTTTGGATAGATATGATGCTATGGAGGTTTTGCAAGAAAAGTATAACTTGGATCCACCCATAAGCGTAAAGAAGATGGAATACACTCAGGAACAAGAACGAACTCTCTTCCTTGGAAAGTTCGGCTTTACGGAAACGGAAATTAAGAAGGGTATTTCTGCTGAAAAATGCTTCAAGACGCTGAGAAAGAACTACAGTATCGACAAGAAGCTTCCGGACAGAGAAGCTAGAAAGATTTTCATAATTAGAAATGAAATTGCAACTAATGGATTCACCAGATATCTGCCTATTAAGGTTGCATCAGGAATTGGGAAGAAAACCATTGCTTATTTGGAAGAGGCAAATCTTCCGGGTATAGAAATTTCATCTGAGAGTGAAAGATATTATCCTAACGGATCTACAGCTTGTCATATACTGGGATATATGGGTGCAATTTCAGAATCTGAGACAGAGTACTATGTTGAAAAAAGAGGATATAGTGCGTCTGACCTAGTTGGCAAAGATGGAATAGAGGCAGCGCTGGAAAGCAAGCTTCATGGTACGGCAGGAACCAAGAAAATCAGAGTAAATTCCAGTGGACAATATGTCCAGACCATAAGTGAAACGGAAGCTAAGAAGGGCTCTGACGTATATCTTTCAATTGATTTGGACTTACAGAAGGCTGCGGAAAAATCTCTCGCTGCAAATATTAAGTCCAATTCAAGCAGCCAGAGTGGCGCTGTAGTTGCCTTAGATGTAAAGACGGGAGATGTACTGGCTATGGCCAGCTATCCTAATTATGACCCGAATATTTTCGCCAAGGGAATTACCACAAAGGCATGGAAGTCTGTACAGGCTAAGAATGCCAGAGACGTTTTCTCGCCGGCACCATTATATAACAATGCTACGAGAGCTGCTATTCAGCCAGGTTCAACTTTCAAACCCGCCACAGCACTTGCAGCACTTGGACAGGGACTAAACCCGAATCAGTCAATTCTTGACGTTGGTCATATCGAGCTAGGCGGCAGAACTTTCGGTTGTGACAACTGGAACCAGGGATTTGGTACTCACGGAAGCGAGACTTTGGAAGCTGGTATCGGAAATTCATGTAACTACTACTTCTATTGTATCGGTACAGGAAAAGACTGGGGTACAGGAAACTCTTTGGGATATAAGATCAGCGTAGATGATATTTTGAATACAGCAAAGAAGCTGGGCCTTGGCCAGTCTACAGGAATTGAACTTGATGAAGTTGTAGCTCCGCTTCCATCAGCAGAAGCTAAGTTAGCAACTACAGAACTTGGTGTAAGAGAATATCTATATAACAATGCTCACACATATTTCCCTGAAAAAATTGCAAACGATAAGGAAAAGCTCAAGGAAAATCTTTACACAATTGCAAGCTGGACTAAAGATAATCCTGATTACGGCGAAATCGTTGAATTGCTAAGGGAAAAGACAGATGTTAAGGAAGCGTATATAGACCAGGTTGCGTCTGATATCAAGTTTAACTACTTCATTCAGGCGGAATGGAGTACAGGTGACCAGTTCAATATTTCCATTGGACAGGGTGATAATGCATATACACCACTCCAGATGGCAAGATATCTCGCTACTATTGGAAACAAGGGTAAACGTAATGACGTAAGCGTAGTTTCTGCTGTAGAAGGGGAAGGAGCCAATGTTAAAAAGAAAGCCGCTCAGATCAAGGGTATAAGTGAGCACTCTTTTGATGAAGTCCTTGCGGGCATGAGAAGAGTATGCTCTATGGGTACACTTGCTGGATTCTTTGGAAATTACCCAGTAGAGGTTGTGGGTAAAACTGGTACAGCGGAAAACCAGGCTATTAAGCAACCTAAGAGCGAAGTTGCCTATATTAAAAATAATCTGTCATCATTCAACAGTGCTGCAGGAACAAGCGTTACTTGGAGCAAGGTTATGAAGATTATGGAAGAACTTATGGAATCTGATTCAGAAAACTATCCTACAAAAGATAGTGCTGTAGATGAGGCCGTAAGGAAAGCTAGCAAATACAAGATTACAATGGATATGATTAACAGTAAGAAGGGTTCTTATGAAGATTTTGCATGGACCATGGCCATGGCACCTGCAGATGATCCGCAGATTGCTGTAGTTGTAATGCTTGTAGAAGGTGGTTACTCATACCACGCAGCTCCGGTTGCTAAGGATGTTGTCTCTGCTTATCTGAATCTTAATGAAAAAGCAGACAAAACCGGACTTACTTATAACACGATTGGAAAGAACGAGAGGAACTAAATGAGTAAGGTACATTTAATCGCATCAGGAAAGGGCGGAACAGGGAAAACCATGTTCGCTGTAAACTACGGTGCAACTCTGGCGTTGCAGGGGCACAGTGTGGTAATCATAGACATGGATTTAGGAATGAGAAACCTGGATCTTTACTGTGGCCTGGAAAATAATGTTGTATATGATGTTTTCGATGTTCTTACGGGAGTGTGCAGGATTAAGCAGGCTTTGATACGGGATCGCCGCTTCGAAGAGCTTTATGTTATGGCTGCCCCTCCAGCAAAAGACGACGGAACATTGACACCACTACACATGAAGGTGCTGTGCAGCAGATTGAGACAGATGTTTGATTACATCATTATTGATGCGCCATCAGGCATGGATGATGGTCTGGTGCTAGCTGCCGCAGGCGCAGACGACTGTATCATAGTCACTACGCCAGAGTATTCTTCTCTTAGAGATGCTGACACCCTAGACAGAGAACTTTCTGCCCTGGGAATGGAAAAAAGATATTTGGTTCTCAACAGGGTGGTTGCAGAGATGATGGCTGCTGGTTATGTACCGAGACTTAGGGATATTACAACTATGCTTAGACCTGTTCTTGCAGGAGTAATTCAGCAGGATGAAAATATTCATATTTCAACAAATTTAGGTGTTCCTATCGTTATGAAAAGCGATACATATATTCGAAAAAACTTCGATAAGATTGTAAATCGAATAGAGAATGCAAAATAAAAAAGACCGTTGTTTGGACAGCTACATAGACTGCCCCGGCAACGGTTTCTTTTATTATTCGAACTTAGTTAAAATTAATTGACTTGCAGTGTGCACCGACATTTAGTACGAGACCCATTACTATTACGTTAGCCAAGATTGAGGAACCCCCATAGCTGATAAATGGAAGGGTAATTCCTGTTACGGGCATAAGGCCTATGGTCATTGCGATATTTTCAAAAGTTTGGAACATGAACATTCCGATGGCTCCCGCTACGATTAATGCTCCATAGAAGTCAATGGAGTCTCTTACGATTCCTGCCATACGAACTAACATTACTGTAAAGAGTCCAATTACAACCATTCCGCCGATAAGTCCTGTTTCCTCGCCGATAACCGAGAAGACGAAGTCAGATGTTTGCACCGGTATGAAATCTAGGGCTTTTTGGGTTCCGTGGAAAGGTCCTTTTCCAAAGAATCCTCCAGAACCGATGGCCACCTTAGACTGCCAAACTTGATAGTTGCCGTCTAGATTGAGGTTTTCCGGATGAAGGAAGGCCTCGATTCGTTCTCTTTGATATTCTGCCATGAAGACATATGCTACAGGAACTGCAGCAGCTACTAGAGCAAAGAATTTAGCAAATACTCCGATATTGATGCCGGCAAAGAAAACCATTACAACCCATATTGCAGCAAATACAAGGGCGCTTCCTAGGTCCTCCTTTAGAACTATTAGGATGATTGGGGCTGCAACTATTCCCGCCTTAACAAGGCCCTTAAAATTGTAGAGATCGTCTTTGTGCTCGTCTAAATAGCCAGCCATAATTAAAATAAATAAGATTTTTACTATTTCAGAAGGCTGAGCTGTAATAGGGCCCAGTTTTATCCATGAGCGGGCACTGAACTGCTCAATTCCTAGTCCAGGAACATATACTAGCAGTAGCAATACCAGGGATAAAATATAGAGATATTTTTCCGTGCCTTTCAAGATGTTGTAATTTCGAGTCATCATTATACATACGGCTATGATTCCGAGAATGTATGCGACTGACTGCACGATAACGTCTCTTCCTAATATTCCATTGGTAAAATTTGCGCTTGCAATTGTTGTGATACTGATTGCTGCAAGGAGCAGAACAACGGTGAGTATCACTTTATCCATATTCTTAAATGAGGTACTAAATTTATTCATACTTTTCCTTCTTGTTCTTGACATTAATGTGATAAAAACATTATAATATAAACAGTGTGAACTTATCAAGATGTTATTGTGTATCTATTATGAAGAAGTCTGGATACAGGTCACTTAATATATAGAAAAGGAGGTGCTTCAATGTCTCCGGTATTAGCTTGCATATTAGTAGGAATTGTATTTTTAGTCATTGGACTATTAGGCGGATATATTTATAGAAAAAATGTTGGTGAAAAAGCTATTGGCAGTGCAGAACAGAAAGCCAAGAACCTTATTCTTGACGCTCAGAATAAATCCGAGACAATTAAGAAAGAGATTACGTTAGAAGCAAAAGAAGAGGCTCATCGAGTAAGAACCGATGCAGAACGCGACGCAAAGGAAAGAAGAAACGAAATCCAGCGCGCCGAAAAAAGATTAGCACAAAAAGAAGAAACTGTTGAACGTAAGTTGGAAAACGTCGACAGGAAGTTAGAAAACATTTCCAAGAAAGAAAATGACCTTCAGGAAAAGAAGAAGGAACTGGATAGCTTCCTTGCTAAGCAGATAGAGGAACTTGAAAAGATTTCAGGATTGTCCGTAGAAGATGCGAAGCAGCTTTTACTTGCTGAGGTTGAAAAGGATGTAAGACATGATGCATCCGTAATGATTAAGGATATTGAATCTAAAGCAAAAGAAGAAGCTGACATGAGAGCAAAAGAGATTATCTCCAATGCAATTCAGAGATGTGCAGCAGATCACGTTGCAGAAAGTACAGTATCTGTAGTAGCACTTCCTAACGATGAAATGAAGGGAAGAATCATCGGTCGTGAAGGAAGAAACATCAGAGCAATTGAAACTATGACAGGTGTTGATTTAATTATCGACGATACTCCTGAAGCAGTTATCATTTCGGGTTTTGATCCTGTTAGAAGAGAAGTTGCAAGAATTGCTCTTGAGAAACTAATTGTTGACGGAAGAATTCATCCGGCAAGAATCGAAGAAATGGTTGAGAAGGCTCAGAAAGAAGTTAACTCAATTATTAAGGCGGAAGGTGAACAGGCTACATTTGAGGTTGGCATTCATAACCTTCACCCTGAACTTGTTAAATTACTGGGAAGACTTAGATACAGAACGTCCTACGGACAGAATGTACTTAAGCACTCCATTGAAGTTGCACACTTGGCTGGACTTATGGCTGGTGAACTGGGCATGGACCCTAAGCTTGCTAAGAGAGCAGGTCTGCTTCATGATATCGGTAAGGCCCTTGACCACGAATATGAGGGAACTCATGTTGATATCGGTATCCAGGTACTTAAGAAGTATAAGGAAAGCGAAGCTGTAATCAACGGCATGGCAGCTCACCACGGCGACTATGAGCCACAGAGCATGGAGGCAGTTCTAATCATGGCTGCAGACGCTCTGTCAGCTGCAAGACCTGGTGCAAGAAGAGAAACACTGGATAATTACATCAAGCGTCTTGAGAAATTAGAAGAAATTGCAAACACTACACCTGGTGTAGATAAGTCATTTGCTATTCAGGCAGGTAGAGAAATCAGAATTATCGCTAAGCCAGAAGAAGTTAATGATGACGGCATAGTATTGCTTGCAAGAGAAATTTCCAAGAAGATCGAATCTGAACTGGAATACCCAGGACAGATTAAGGTAAATGTAGTTAGAGAAACTAAGGCAGTGGACTACGCAAAGTAAATCAAAAATAGAATCTAACTCCCCATATCAAGTGGGGAGTTATTTACACTTATAGCGAAAGGTGAAACAATGCTTGTATATTTAGATAACAGCGCAACAACGAGACAATATGATGAAGTTACTAAGACTATGATGAAGGTTATGGAGGACTCCTATGGCAATCCATCTTCACTTCATACCTTGGGATATGATGCAGAGAAGCTTGTAAAGAATGCGAGAAGAACTCTGGCCCAGTCACTTGGAGCATCTGAAGATGAGATTATCTTTACTTCATGTGGCACAGAAAGCGATAATACAGCCCTTTATGGAATTGCCCACAGCAAGAGAAGACAAGGAAATAAGATTATAACCACTAAGGTGGAGCACCCGGCAATTCTAGAAGCCTGCAAGGTTTTGGAAAAAGAAGGCTTCGAAATTAAGTATATTGGAGTTGACGATAAATGTCGTCTTAATATGGACGAGTTGGAAAATACAATAGATGATGACACTATTCTTATATCGGTAATGAGCGTTAATAACGAGACTGGAACTATAATGCCGATTTCGGAAATCGCAAAGATGAAGAAAAATGCGGCTCTTCATACCGATGCTGTACAGGGATATGGAAAAGTGGATTTAAAGAACTGCAAGGCGGACTTAATCTCTGTAAGTGCTCACAAAATCCACGGCCCTAAAGGAATGGGTGCTTTGTATTTGAAAAAAGGCATCAATCTTCCTGCTTATCTGACAGGTGGCGGACAGGAGAGAGGCTACAGGTCTGGAACGGAAAATGTTCCGGGAATTGTTGGATTCGGAAAGGCAGTTGAACTGGCCTTTGGGAGTTTTGATAGAAGAATTACGGCTATGGCTCAGGCGAGAGAACACCTTAGAGCTGGCATCGAAGACAGAATCAAAGACGTGATCATCAACAGTCCTGAGGATGGGGCGGCGTCGGTGCTTAACGTGTCATTTCTCGGAACGAGAGGAGAAGTTTTGCTTCACACCTTGGAACAGGACGGCATTTTCGTTTCGACGGGATCAGCGTGCTCATCCAATAAAAAAGGCAAGGGCCAGAGTCATGTTTTAGGGGCTATGGGACTTTCACCAAAGGAAATCGAGGGGGCAATCAGATTCAGCTTCAGCGAATTCAACACCACGGAGGAAATGGATTACGTCCTGGATAAATTAGAGGCAGCAGTGGCAAGATTCAGAAAACTTGGATCTTTTAGATAAGGAAAATATAAAGAGAGGAATACAATGAACGAACAGAACATTTTTATTGTAAGATGCGGTGAAGTTGCCTTAAAGGGTATGAACAAGCCGTATTTCGAGAGAATGCTTGTAGACAGAATCAAGAAAAACGTGAAGCAGTTCGACAATGTGGACGTTAGACGTCACGAGGGACTGATTTTCGTTAGAGCAGACAAGAGCAACGATAAGGAAGCTCTGATAAAGGAAATTTCAAAGGTTTTCGGCGTAGCATCTATCAGCCCGGCCGTTGAAGCCGAAAGTCATCTGGATGCTATAGGTGAAGAGGCTGTTAAGTACATGCTTGACCTAATCGAAACCAAGGGTATCAAAACCTTCAAGGTTGAAGCAAAGCGTGCGGATAAGAACTTCCCTGTTAAGTCACCTGATATTGCTAGAATTATTGGGGCAAAGGTGCTTATCGGATGTAAGGTTCTGAAGGTTGATGTGCATAATCCGGATGTGCACCTTTTCGTAGATGTAAGACATGATAAATCATATATTTATCAGCAGAAAATTGCTGGTTTTGGTGGACTTCCACTAGGAACAAATGGCAAGGGAATGGTTCTTCTGTCAGGGGGAATCGACAGTCCTGTAGCTGCTTGGATGATGGCAAAGCGTGGAATGGTAATTGAGGCTGTTCACTTCCATTCATATCCTTACACAAGTCCGAGAGCCCAGGAAAAGGTTGAGGACCTGGCTAGAATCGTTGCATCATACTGCGGTAACTTTAAGATGCACGTTATCAACCTTCTACCAATTCAGGAACAGATTGTTTCCAATTGTCCTGAGGAAGAAACAACAATTCTTGTGCGTCGCTTTATGATGCGAATTGCCGAGAAGATTGCTGAAAAGAACAGAGCAATGATGCTGATTACAGGTGAGAACCTGGGACAGGTTGCCAGCCAGACTGCAGAAGCTTTGGTGGTAACTGATAATTGTGTTAAAATGCCGGTAATGAGACCTCTTATCGCTATGGATAAGGTTGACATTATGGATAAGGCTGAGGAAATCGGAACTTATGAGACTTCTATTCAGCCATATGAGGACTGTTGCACAGTATTTTTACCTAAACATCCGACTACAAGACCTAAATTAGAACGAATTGAGGAGTCTGAAAGTAAGCTGGATGTAGAGGGTCTGGTGGCCGCTGCAGTGGCGTCAGAGGAGATTGTACACATCAAAGCTTAAATTTTCGCAATATAAGTGCGTGTATACACAAAAAACACTTGCAAAAAATCCTCAAAGGTGTTTTACTATATATGTATGCTGTTACAAGTTTGTCAATGTGACAGTTATCTAAGATTACGGTTAAGAAACATCCTTCTGCAAGGAGGACCGTTATTATTATTTCAAGGAGGCATTTACATGAACTTTCAACTAACGAAGGAACAAGAATTCGTAAGAAAAATGGTTAGAGAATTCGCCACTAACGAAGTTGAACCTTTAGCTGCAGACATCGACCAGGAACACAGATTCCCAGTTGAAACAGTAGAAAAGATGGCTAATTATGGTTTACTAGGAATTCCTTTCCCTACTCAGTACGGCGGAGCTGGTGGCGATCACATTTCATACGCTATCACAGTAGAAGAATTATCAAGAGTTTGCGCATCAACAGGCGTAATTTGCTCAGCACATACTTCACTTTGCTGCTGGCCAATCTTCAACTGGGGTAATGAAGAACAGAAGATGAAGTATCTTCCTGACTTACTATCCGGTAAGAAGTTAGGTGCATTCGGACTTACTGAACCAAATGCTGGTACAGACGCATCCGGACAGCAGACAAGAGCAGAATTAGTTGACGGAAAGTGGATCCTAAACGGAGCTAAGGTATTCATCACAAACGGTGGATATGCTGATGTATTCGTAGTAATGGCTATGACCGACAAGTCAAAGGGTAACCACGGAATTTCCGCATTTATCGTTGAAAAGGGAGACGAAGGTTTCTCAATTGGTAAGACAGAAGACAAGATGGGTATCTGCGCATCTTCAACTACTGAACTTATTTTCCAGAACTGCGTAATTCCTGAAGACAGACTTCTAGGTGCAGTAGGCGATGGATTCAAGGTTGCTATGTCAACTCTTGACGGTGGACGTATCGGTATCGCTTCACAGGCTCTAGGTATCGCTCAGGGTGCATTCGATGTAACTGTAGAATACATGAACGCTAGAAAGCAGTTTGGTAAGAAATTATCACAGTTCCAGGCACTTCAGTTCGAAATGGCTGACCTGAAGACTAGAATCGAAGCTTCAAGACTTCTAGTTTACAGAGCTGCTGACATGAAGGACAAGCATATGAACTACAGTGAAGCTGCTGCAATGGCTAAGCTATACGCTGCAGAAACTGCAATGGCTGTAACAACTAAGTGCGTACAGTACCACGGCGGTTACGGATACACTAAGGATTATCCAGTAGAAAGAATGATGAGAGATGCTAAGATTACTGAAATCTATGAAGGTACTTCAGAAGTTCAGAGAATGGTAATCGCTGGCAAGACTTTCAAGAAATAAGGTAGGAGGAAGATAAAATGGCATTTAAGATTATTGTATGCGCAAAGCAGGTTCCTGATACAAACGTTATCAAAATTAACCCTAAAACAGGAACATTAATCAGAGACGGTGTACCATCAATCCTTAACCACGATGATAACAACGCTCTAGAAGAAGCTTTAAAGATTAAAGATAAATATGACGATGTAACTGTTACAGTTATCTCAATGGGACCACCTCAGGCAACTGACCTATTATTCGAATGTATCGCTAAGGGTGCAGACGAAGGTATTCTAGTTTCCGACAGAGCAGTTGGTGGTTCTGATACATGGGCTACTTCAAACACTCTTGAAGCAGCTATCAAGAAATGGGAAAAAGAAAATGGTCCAGCTGACTTAATCTTCGCTGGTCGTCAGGCTATCGACGGAGACACTGCTCAGGTAGGTCCACAGATCGCTGAAAAGTTAGATCTTCCTCAGGTTACATATGTTGAAGAATTCGAAATCGCTGATAACCTAAAGGACATCACTGTTAAGAGACAGTTAGAAGACGGTTATGAATTAATCGGAATCAAGACTCCTTGCATGCTAACAGCTATCAAGGAACTTAACGAACCAAGATACATGAACATGAAGGGTATCTTCGGTGAAAAAGATATCAAAATCTGGAACGCTAAGGACATCGAAGTTGACTTAACTAAGGTTGGTCTAGAAGCTTCTCCAACAAACGTATTCAGATCATTTACACCAGCTCCTAAGGCTCCTGGTCAGAAAGTAGTAGGAGACACTGAAAACGAACAGGCTAAGAACCTGATGATTCAGCTTAAGGGTAAACACATTATCTAATTTGGAGGAGGAACTATACAATGGCAATTAAAATTATAAATGAAAAATGTAAAGGATGTACCCTTTGCGCAAAAGCTTGCCCGTTCGACGCTCTAAAGATCGAAAACAGACTAGCAATCGTTGACGAAGGCAAATGTACAAACTGTAATGCTTGTATCGCTAAGTGTAAGTTTGATGCTATCGAAGCTGCTCCAGAAGCAGAAAAGGTTGACCTTTCTGCATACAAGAACATTTGGGTATTTGCTGAACAGAGACAGGGCAAAATCCAGAACGTAGCATTAGAACTTATCGGCGAAGGTAAGAGATTAGCTAAGGATATCAGCGATGACACTGAAATCTGTGCTGTTCTTATCGGTAACAACATCGATCACCTAGCTCAGGAATGTTTCGAATACGGTGCTGAAAAAGTATACATGATTCAGGACCCACTTCTTGAAAACTACACAACTGATGCTTATACAAAGGTATTAAAGCAGGCTATCGACGAATACAAGCCTGAAATCGTATTATATGGTGCAACTCACGTTGGTCGTGACTTCGCTCCAAGAATCGCAGCAAGATGCAACACTGGTCTTACTGCTGACTGTACTCACCTTGACGTTAAGGTATCAAAGTACATCGAGTTCGCTAAGGCAAACACTACATTAGATACTTCCACATTAGACCCTAACGATCCTTCAACAGGAATCAAGCAGACTCGTCCTGCATTCGGTGGTAACCTAATGGCTACAATCATCTGCCCTAAGACTAGACCTCAGATGTCAACTGTACGTCCGGGCGTAATGCAGAAGCAGGAAAGAGAAGTTGGAGCTACTGGCGAAATCGTTAACATCAAGCCTGAAATCAGCGAAGCTGACATCAGAATTGAAATTAAGGACATCGTTAAGTCAATGAAGGAAATGGTTTCCCTAACTGACGCTAAGATCATCTGCTCAGGCGGACGTGGTCTTGGAGATGCTTCCGGATTCGAATTAATGCAGCAGTTCGCTGACAAAGTTGGCGGAGTTGTTGGTTCATCTCGCGCTTGCGTTGACGCAGGTTGGATTGACCACTCACACCAGGTTGGACAGACTGGTACTACTGTAAAGCCAGAAATCTACTTCGCATGTGGTATTTCCGGAGCTATTCAGCACTTAGCTGGTATGCAGACTTCAAACTGCATCGTTGCTATCAACAAGGATCCAGATGCTCCTATTATGGAAGTTGCTGACTACGCAATCGTTGGAGACCTTTACAAGGTTATCCCTGAAATCATGGCTGAATGGGACAACGCTGAAGCTCTTTACGATGCATCAACTAAATAAGATTAACTTATAAAAGTTATACACATAAAAAACCTGTGCATTGCACAGGTCAAACTGTAGACAAAGTCCACATGTAAAAGTGTGGGCTTTCTCTTGTTTTTGGCACTTTCACAATGTTTAGTTGGTACGATTTTTAGTTCTGCGAATCTCCTTAAACATTGAATTTTCAATGGTTTTATGGTATAATTTATCTAAGAAAAGAGGTGCGCTATGATTACTAAAAATGCAAGCAATAAAGGACAGATGCAGATTGTTTCTCTTGATCAACTGGTTCCCGATGA
>Ga0129313_1000134_pt1 | contig 72931 bp, 79 predicted proteins | sample O1105metagenome_FD_94436 | JGI IMG/M metagenome (GOLD analysis project Ga0129313, IMG submission 94436) | Orangutan group fecal microbial communities from fecal samples from Wisconsin, USA - O1105 metagenome | ecosystem: Host-associated > Mammals > Digestive system > Large intestine > Fecal...
CTCATCAGTCACCTGCGGTGACAGCCGCTCCCCTCTTTGTCACCTGCAGTGACATTTCTCCCCGGAGCGGGGAGAATCTGTCCCCGACCGGGGGAAGCCTTTAGAGGAAAATTGATTTCCATGGGATTTTTGCAGGTTTTTGTGGTCTCCCCCACCCAGACCTCCTGCCTGCAGCACGCAAAAAAGACCCCGCCGGGTCACGGCAGGGTCTTTGCACAGCATCCTTATTTTGCCAGGAGCTCATCGGCAAGGGCGTCCATCTGCGCCTCGGCGGCTGCATTTGCCGCACTGCGGATGGTGACCACCTTGTCGCACAGAGTCATATTCTTCATGCCTTCCAGCTCGGCACGCATGAGCTTTGCTGCCATGGGTGCCCAGGTGCCGTTTTCCATCAGACCGATGGTGCGGCTCTGGAAGTTTTTGGTCTTGAGGTGTGCCAGCAGGTTCTCCATGGGCGGGAAAAGGCAGCCGTCATAGGTGGCGCACGCCAGCAGGATCTTTCCGCAGCGGAATGCCTCGGTCACGGCGTAGGACACATCGGTGCGGGTCAGGTCCATCTCCACTACCTTTGCACCCCGGGCACGGAGCTTTTCTGCCATGGTGTGTGCCGCCGCACGGGTGTGCCCGTGGATGGAGGCGCTTGCCACCAGGATCTTTTCCGGCTCCTCGGGCTTGTAGCTGGACCAGAGATCGTAGTAGTTCAGATACTTGCTCAGGTCCCCGGTAAGCACCGGACCGTGGAGGGGGCAGATGGTGCGGATATCCAGTGCCGCCGCCTTTTTCAGCAGTGCCTGCACCTGCACGCCGTACTTGCCCACGATGTTCAGGTAGTACCGCCGTGCCTCGCTTGCCCAGTCTGCCTTATCGTCATACTTTGCCACAGCGCCAAAGCGACCAAAGCCGTCGGCGGAGAACAGCACCTTCTCGCTGCTCTCGTAGCTCACCATGACCTCCGGCCAGTGGACCATGGGGGCAAACACAAAGGTAAGGGTGTGGCTGCCCAGAGACAGGCTGTCCCCTTCCTTTACCACCACCCGGCGCTCCTTGGCAACGGCGTCCGCCCCAAAGAACTGGTCCATGAACAGGAAGGTCTTGGCGTTGCCCACCACCTGCATCTCCGGGTAGAGGGCGGCAAGCCGGGCGATGTTTGCACCGTGGTCCGGCTCCATGTGGGACACCACCAGATAATCCGGCTTCCGGTCCCCAAGTGCCTCGGTGAGGTTTGCCAGCCAGGGCTGGGTAGCACGGGCGTCCACCGTGTCCAGAATGGCGGTCTTGTCGTCCAGAATCACATAGGAATTATAGCTGACCCCGGTGGGCACCGGATACTGACTCTCGAACAGGTCGATGGTGGTATCATCCACCCCGACACCAAGGATGGCTTCGCTGATTTTTTTCATGCTCATAACCGGTCAATCTCCTTTTTATTGTATGATCTATCAAGAAATGTCTTTTATTACCTGAGAACGATTCCTAGTATAGCACATTGACAGAAAATTCGCAAGAGGGGCGGTCCATCAAAATCCACCCTCTGATAAGAGGCTGCCGCTGCGGCGGATCTATTCCTCGGTGGACTCCGGCAGCCGTGCCGTCACCGGCTTGCCCGGCTCGTTGTCCAGTTCCAGCAGGGTGGCGGCGGTTGCCTCGTCCAGCGTCTGCACCGCCCGGAGCTTGCGGCTGATGGCGCGGCTGCGGACCCCGATGAGGTTATCCAGTTCTTCGTCGGTCTGGCGCAGCCGCTGCTGCATCTTGGCAAGCCCCTGCCCGAACTTGTCGAACTCGGTCTTGACGGCTCCCAGCAGCTGCCAAACCTCTCCGGAGCGCTTCTGGATGGCAAGGGTCTTAAAGCCCATCTGCAGGCTGTTCAGCAGAGCCGCCATGGTGCTGGGTCCCGCCACGTTGACCTGATAATCCCGCTGCAGCACTTCCAGCAGACCGGCGTTCACCACCTCGGCGTACAGTCCCTCAAAGGGCAGAAACAGGATGCCAAAGGCAGTGGTATAGGGCGGCTCCACGTACTTTTGCCGGATGTCCTTTGCCTCGCTGCGGAGCACCAGCTCCAGAGCGTGGCGGGCGTTTTCCACTGCCTGAGCATCCCCGGACGCCTGAGCATCCTGCAAATGGGCGTAGGTGTCCCCGGGGAACTTGGAGTCGATGGGCAGCCAGACCGTGCCCCCATCGGTGCCGGGCATCTTGATGGCGTACTCCACCCGCTGGGTGCTGCCGGGGATGGTCGCCACGTTGGTATCGTACTGCTCCGGTGCAAGGATCTCCTCCAGGATCGCCCCCAGCTGGATCTCTCCCAGAATGCCCCGGGTCTTGACGCCGGAAAGCACCTGCTTCAGCCCGCCCACATCGGCGGCAAGGGTCTGCATCTCACCCAAACTCTTGTACACCTGCTCCAGCTGCTGGTTCACCGCCTTAAAGCTCTCAGTGACCCGCTTTTGCAAAGCGTCCTGCAGCTGCTCGTCCACCGTATGGCGGATCTCGTCCAGCTTTTCGGCGTTCTGGGTCTGCATGGCAGCAATGCTTTCTGCCAGCGTCTTGCGCATCTCCTCCAGTTTCCGGGCGTTGGACGCCTCCAGCCCCTGCAGCCGCTGTTCCATGGTCTGCTGCTGGTTTGCCTGCCCGCTGGAAAGGGTGGCGCTCATGCCCTGCACGGCGGTCTGCAGGGTCTCGCTGATGCCCCGCATCGCCGTGTAGTTCTGCTGTGCCAGCTCTGCCTGCTTCTGTTCCAATGCCTTCTGCTGCGCTTCCAGCTGCTGCTGCAGCCACTCTTTCAGCTCCTCATCGTCCCGCTGCTGCCCGGGCTTTGCGGAACGGTACAGCAGCAGCGCCTGCAAAAGACAGATCACCACCAGAAGCACCGTGTACAATCCGGCAAGAAATTCCATTTTTATCTCCCCATTCGTATTAAAATCACAAAATCCGCATCCCGAACGGTGCAGGATGCGGAAGGTCTTTAAAGTTCCTGATACTCCAGAGTCTGCTGCTGGGTGACTACCTGTGCGCCGTAGAGACCGACGCCGTCCACCTCCATCTCGCCTACCTGATTGTCGCAGGGGTCGGCACGGAAGGAACACATGGGCGGGTCAAAGGGAGCGCAGAGGGCACGGTTTGCCACCATGCGCCCGGTGTCCAGATTGCCAAAGTAGTGCAGCCGCATCTCCTCGTTGCCGGCACGTGCCATGGAGGCACCGGCGGAGCAGTCGGCGTACATCCAGCCCTTGGGGGCAATGTAGAACATCGCCCAGTCGTGGCAGCCTGCCAGCTCCGGACGTGCCACCAGACCGCTCTGCCACTGTGCCGGGATGCCTGCAAGGCGGCACAGCACGATAAAGGTGGCTGCCATGACGCCGCAGTCTCCCCGGCGGTTCCGGGCGCAGTGGTCCGTGATGTTCTCATGGACAAAGTACATGGGCTGGAAGTGGTAGTGCACGTTGAGGGTGACATAATCGTAGATCCGCTTTGCCTTTTCTACCGGGTCGGTGACCCCTGCCGTGAGCTGCACCGCAAGAGCACGGAGGTAAGGGGTAAAGGCAAGGTGGGGCAGCTGCTCCTGAGTGTCAAAGTCCGGCTGCACCGGGTCTGCCGTCACTGCCAGCGGGTCCGCATAGTAGGCGGTGCTGCAATAGCTGTAGGTTGCCCCAAACCGGCAGTTCTCCGCAAGGTCTGCCTCCCAGTAGGCGGTGCGCTGCAAAGCGTCCTCCGGGGCGATGTGGGTGGGGGTCCGGGTAAAGCTGTCCAGCCGGATGTCACTCTGCGCCGGGCAGGCTGCCGGCAGAGGCAGCCAGACCTTTACATGGACGGTGCTGCGTCCCTGCGCCTTTGCCTGTGCCAGAGCGGCGGCAAAGGTCTCCTCCGACATACCGATGCTGGTCTGCAGGGTGATGCGGGCGCTTGCCTTGCCGGTGGTCATCATTTTGTGACGCTGTTCCGTGTACCGGTCCCAGCTGCGCTCCGGCGCAGGCGGGTCCAGCTGACGTGCCGCCAGATCCGGGTGGGTGGCGATGAGGGTCTCGGCAAAACGGCTGATGTACCGCTTTTCGCCCCGGACGAACCGCCAGTCCATCTGTCCGGCACGGTCCAGCGCCCGGAACTCCTCCTCGGTAAAGTCCCGCAGCAGACCCTGCAGCCGCTGCAGTGCCTGCTGCCCGGTCCAGCAGTATTCCTGAGGCAGACGGCGCAGGATCTCCCGCTGTGCCAGCAGGGCGTCCCGCATCCGGTCCACTCCCCGGGGAGTGGGATTTTCCGGCAGTGCCCCTGCCGGGGTGCCGGGCTGGTTCTGGCTCCCGGTCCAGTCCTCTGCGAGGCAGTCGTCGATCCGCTGGATGGCTTCCTCGTAATATCCCGCCTCCTTCAGGCGGCGGATGTCGTCCGGCAGGTCCAGACCCAGCGCTTCAAAGCAGGTGTTCATATCTTTCATATCCATATCCTCCCTATTTCACGGCGGCGGAGGGTCCGCCGCCGGTGATCCAGCCCCGGCATCGGTAAGATGCTGCGGGGCGCATCGTACAATGGAACCCGGTCTTATTCCGGGCTGTAGGCACTGCCCATGATCCAGGCATTGTCGGCGGAATACTTTGCATGGTTGCGCAGGTAGGTGACCCATGCACCGTAGCCGTTGCCGGCGGTAAGGTGCACCCCGTCCGGAGCGGCGATCATCTCTTTCAGGTTGCCCTCGCCGTCTGCAAAGGTCTCCCACAGGTCCAGATACACGCAGCCCTTGCTGACGGCAAGCTGTGCCAGCTGCTCATTGACGCCCCGGATCACGTCCGAGGCAAGCCCGGGCTTTTCGGCAGCGGCGGCGGGACGCACCGGGGGCACCGACTGCACATAGATCACGCAGTCCTGCCCCAGCGTCTGACGCAGGGTGTCCAGCATCTGCCCGTAGTAGGCAAGGAACCGGTCCGCCGCACCCAGAGTGGTGAGGGTGTTGGTGCCCAGCAGGATATACAGCTTTTTGGGCTGGGCGGCGGCAAGGACGTCCAGTGCCACTTCCTTGCCCCGGGTGGAGCTCTTGACCGCCGCCCGGTTGACGATGGCATCGGGACCCACGCCGGTGTAGCCGCAGATCAGTGCGCCGCCCAGATTGATCTTGTAATCCGAGAAGCCCACGGTCAGGCTGTCTCCCAGAAATGCGGCGTCCGCAAAATAGCTCAGGTCCACCTGTCCGCAGGCGGGCTGGCGGATCACGCTGGCGTCGTATGCCTTTATGGTATATGCCCCGGCGCTCTGCCGTGCGGGACCAAAGCTTTCCAGCTGCACCGCCTGTGCCGTGCCGGTGCTGCCGGTACTGTCGGCTTCCCCGGTGCTCTCGCTGCCCGGAGTGCTGCTGCCCTCCATGGGCAGCGGGGCAAGGATGTTCTGGGCAATGCCGCTGGCATTGGTCTGGGGGGTGTCGGTGCTGCCTGCGGCACCACTTTCCAGAATGGCGGTGATGGCGTAGGCAAGGATCAAAATGGCGATCACCACCCCCAAAAGGCGCAGTTTGTCGCCTGCTCCCCTGCGGCGGCGGGGACGGGAGGCGGAATGATACTCGTGTGAAATACCCATGGTCTGTGTTCCAGCTTTCTGATTTTTATGGCAAAGGACAGGTTTTTTCTGCCCGGTTTCTTTGTGCCACACCATTTTAGCATAATTTTTTTGCCTGTGCAACCAATTAGGTCTTGCATACAACAGACAAAACAGTTACAATAGGGACGTAGCAGATTTTGCGCATTTTACAAAAAGCAAATACACATGCTGCACCATTTTTGTATCACTTGCAAAGCAGGCTTGTTTTTCTGTCCCGGTCCGGGCGCAGTGCAGGGCATCCGGTCCCATGGAAAAGGACGGCGGGAAAAGCCGGCGGCAGGTGGTGCAGAAGGTAATATTTGGAACAGATAAGAAGGAGGTTCTCATGACCAAAGCAAAAAATGTCATCATTGGTCAGAGCGGCGGTCCCACCGCCGTCATCAACTCCAGCCTTGCCGGTGTTTACAAAGCCGCCTGCAGTCTGGGTGCCGAAAAAGTCTACGGCATGAAATACGGCATCGAGGGACTGCTCAAGGAGGAGCTGCTGGATCTGAATACGCTGCTGGACGATCGTCTGAGCATCGAACTGCTCAAGCGCACCCCCTCCAGCTATCTGGGCAGCTGCCGGTACAAACTGCCGGACCCGGACACCGATCCCGCACCCTTTGTCAAGCTGTTCAGCCTGTTTGACAAATACGACATCTTTGCGGTGTTCTACATCGGCGGCAACGACTCCATGGACACCATTGCCAAGCTTTCCCGCTACGGTGAGCGGGTGGGCAGCCCGGTGCGGTTCATCGGCGTGCCCAAGACCATCGACAACGACCTTTGCCTCACCGACCACACCCCCGGTTACGGCTCGGCGGCAAAGTACATCGCCACCATCCTCAAGGAGGTCATCCGGGATTCTTCGGTGTACGACATCCGCAGCGTGACGGTGGCAGAGATCATGGGTCGTCACGCCGGCTGGCTTGCCGGTGCCGCCTGCCTTGCAGGGGGCGACGACTGCGAGGGTCCGGACCTGATCCTGCTGCCGGAAGTGCCCTTTGACCCGGACCGGTTCCTTGCCAAGGTGGACCAGCTGCAGCGGGTAAAGTCCAATGTGATCATCGCCGCCAGCGAGGGTGTCAAGACCGCCGACGGCACTTACCTGTGCGATCTGGTGTCCACCGCCGGGCAGCTGGACGCCTTTGGACACAAGGCGATCCTCAGCGGCACCAGCCGGTATCTGTCGGACCTGATCCACGACAACCTCCACTGCAAGAGCCGCGCCATTGAGTTTTCCACCCTGCAGCGCTGCGCCAGCCATCTGGCAAGCCGCACCGATGTGAACGAGGCGTATGCCGTAGGCGGTGCCGCTGCCGCCGCCGCCTTTGCCGGTGAGACCGGGCGCATGATTGCCCTGGAGCGGATCTCCAGCTACCCCTACCAGTGCATCACCCGGTCTGTGGATGTGCAGCAGGTGGCAAATCTGGAAAAGAAGGTGCCTCTGGAGTGGATCTCCGAGGACGGTATGCAGGTGACTGCCGCATTTGAAGAGTATGCCCGTCCCCTGATCCTGGACGAGGTGACCCCCGTTTACGTCAACGGCACCCCCCGTCACATCCGTCTGTAACCCGTATATCCTTTCCCCCGTCTGTTTTCGTGCACCTGCACGTTAATAATAAGCCGAAACAGAAAAAACAAAAAAGGAGAAATCATCATGGGTAAAAATGCAATCGTTGGTCAGTCTGGCGGTCCTACTTCCGTCATCAATGCGAGCCTTGCAGGCGTCTTTGAGAGCTGCAAGAGCCGGGGCGCAGAGATCGTCTACGGTATGCGCAACGGCGTTGCCGGGCTGCTGGAGGAGCGTGTGGTGGACCTTTCCACCGTGCTGACCGATGATCTGGACATCGAGCTGCTGAAGCGCACCCCCTCCAGTTTCCTGGGCAGCTGCCGCTACAAGCTGCCGGACTGGCACGAGGATGAGGCAGTGTACAAGAAGCTGTTTGCCATCCTTGAAAAGCTGGACATCGGCTACTTCTTCTACATCGGCGGCAACGACTCCATGGACACCATCGGCAAGCTGGCAGACTACGGTGCCCGCATCAACAGCGACATCCGCTTTATGGGTGTGCCCAAGACCATCGACAACGACCTGATGGTCACCGACCACACCCCCGGCTACGGCTCTGCGGCAAAGTACATCGGCGTGGTGATGAAGGAGATCATCCGGGATGCTACGGTCTACGGCACTAAGTACGTCACCGTGGTGGAGATCATGGGACGCAACGCCGGCTGGCTGACCGCTGCCGCCGCACTTGCCAAGAGCGACGACTGCGAGGGCGTGGATATGATCTGCCTGCCGGAAGTACCCTTCAACGTGGACCACTTCATCGAGAAGGTCCGGGTCATGCAGGAAAAGAAGCCCAGCATCGTCATTGCCGTCTCCGAAGGCGTCAAGCTGGAGGATGGTCGCTATGTCTGTGAGCTGGCAGACGACGTCCACGCTGTGGACGCCTTTGGTCACAAGGCACTGACCGGCACCGCCCGGTTCCTTGCCAACGTGGTGGCACGGAATCTGGACACCAAGACCCGCTGCATCGAGCTTTCCACCCTGCAGCGCTGCGCCGGTCACCTGACCAGCCGCACCGACATCACCGAGGCATATCAGGTGGGCGGTGCCGCAGCAAAGGCTGCCTTTGAGGGGGTCACCGGGCAGATGGTGGCGCTGAAGCGCATTTCCAACAGCCCCTACCAGTGCACCACCGAGCTGCATCCCATCAGCGAGGTGGCAAACCTGGAAAAGAAGGTTCCCCTGAGCTGGATGAACGAGAATCACACCCAGATGACCGAAGATTTCCTTGCCTACGCCCGTCCGCTGATCCAGGCAGAGCTGACCCCGCTGTACATTGCCGGTCTGCCCCACCACATCTACATGAAGGATCAGAAGTGATCTCTCCTTTTTGCATTTTCTGAGGCATAGCAAAAGCCCGTCCGAGTTAACGCCCGGACGGGCTTTGTTTTTTATTTGCCGGGAAATGCCGCTCAGACGGTTGCCTCCACTCTGGGTGCACCGCCGGCGATCTCCTCTGCGGTGAGGGGTGCCGCCTGCGCAGGGGCGTTGAGCCGCTCCTTGGCGACTGCCAGCATCAGCTTGATGCGGTTTTCCTGATTGACCCGGGTGGCGCTGGGGTCGTAGTCGATGGGGGTGATGTTGGCGCTGGGGTACAGAGCACGGATGCGGTTCACCATGCCTTTGCCCACGATGTGGTTGGGCAGGCAGCCGAAGGGCTGGGCGCAGACGATGTTGCCGTAGCCTCCCTGCACCAGCTCCACCATTTCGGCGGTAAGCAGCCAGCCCTCGCCCATCTTTGCACCCAGAGAGATGATGCCCTTGGGCTTTTCCACCAGCTCCCGGAAGGGACCCGGCGCATAGAAGCCTACTTCGGTCTCTGCCTTGAGCATGGCACGCTCCACCCCGTCCAGCCAGTTCAGCAGCTGGTCGGTGCCCAGCTTGATGCCCAGTGCGCCGCCGTAGAGGACATGGTCCTCTCCCATATTGAAGATGCAGTACTGGACAAAGCCCATAAGACCGGGGAAGTTCACCTCGCAGTCCTGACTTTCCAGGAATTTCTGCAGCTCGTTGTTGCCCAGGGGGCTGTATTTGACGTAGATCTCGCCTACAACGCCCACCTTGACCTTGGGCACCCGGGTCACCGGGATGGAGGCAAAGTCCCTGGCGATGAGGGGGAAGGTGTGCTTCATCTCCTTGGCGGTAAAGCCCTTGCCTGCCAGCAGCACCCGTCCCAGACGGCTGACCCACAGGTCCACCATCCGGTCTGCAGCACCCTTTTCGTTCTCGTAGGGTGCCACCTGATTGCGCAGGGCGCAGAGCATATCTCCGTAGAAGATGCACGCCACAAAGCGCCGTGCCAGCGGCAGGGTCATCTGGAAGCCGCTGTCCTTTTCCAGCCCGGAGAAGTTCAGGCTTGCCACCGGGATCTGGGGATAGCCTGCCTTCACCAGTGCCTTGCGCAGCAGGTGGATGTAGTTGGAGGCACGGCAGCCGCCGCCGGTCTGGGTGATCAGCAGGGCGGTGTGGTCCAGATCGTATTTGCCGCTGTTCAGTGCGTCCAGAAACTGCCCGATGACCAGCAGCGCCGGGTAGCAGGTGTCGTTGTGGACGTACTTCAGTCCCAGCTGTGCCACGGCGCTGCCGCAGTTGCCAAGGACCTCGCACTTGTACCCATCGTACCGCAGGGCGTATTCCATCAGCCGGAACTGCGTGATCGCCATGTTGGGGATCAGGATGGTGTGGGTCTTTTTCATCTCCGGGGTAAATTTGGGATAATTGTATTCCATAGGTTCCTCCTATGTTTCTCTAAACAAGATAGCTCCTGCAAAAGCCTTCACCCCTTGGGGGAAAGACTCCCCCGCTCCGGGGGAGGTGGCACGAAGTGCCAGAAGGGGAACAGGTGGTTGCGAACGAAGTGAAGCGGATGAGGGGTAATTGATATCGTGCTTTGTCTGCGCCCTCGTCCGTCACCTGCGGTGACAGCCATTCCCCTCTTTGTCACCTGCGGCGACATTTCTCCCCGGTGCGGGGAAGATCTTTCCTGTCCGGGGCAAGGCTTTCTGCCTATCTCGAGGTTTCTTTTATTCTGCCTTTTCGGCTGCCACTTCGTCCCGCTCGTCCAGGGCGGCAAAGAGGCTGCGCAGGCGGATGTTTACAGCGCCCAGATTGGTGATCTCGTCGATCTTCAGCTGGGTGTAGAGCTTGCCGCCCTCCTGCAGGATCTCCCGGGTCTCGTCGGTGGTAATGGCGTCCACGCCGCAGCCAAAGGAGACCAGCTGCACCAGATCCATATCCTTCTGAGTGGTGCAGTACTTGGCGGCGGCATACAGGCGGCTGTGGTAGGTCCACTGGTTCAGCACGCTGGTGGGGAACTTCTGCACCCGGTTGGAGATGCTGTCCTCGGTGATCACCGCTGCACCGTGGCGGGTGATGAGCCGGTCGATGCCGTGGTTCACCTCCGGGTCCACATGGTAGGGACGTCCTGCCAGCACGATGATCCGCTTGCCCTTCCGGCGCGCCTCATCCATGATCTCGCTGCCCTTTACCCGGATCTTTGCCATGTGCGCCTCGTACTCTGCATAGGCAGCGTCTGCGGCGTGCTGTACTTCCTTTTCCGAGATGCCGCCAAAGTACTTTGGCAGCACCTCTTTTGCCATCTTGTGGACAAAGTCCTTGGGACGGTGGATGCCCACGTAGTCGTAAATGAACTTTTTGCCCTCCAGCTCCGGGCAGTTGCCTGCCAGGACCTCCGGGTAGTAGGCGACCACCGGGCAGTTGTAGTGGTTATCTCCCAGCCCCTCGTCGATGTTGTAGGTCAGGCAGGGGTAGAAGATGGCGTCCAGTTCCATCTGGCTCAGTGCCTTGATGTGACCGTGGCTCAGCTTTGCCGGGAAGCAGGCAGTGTCGCTGGGAATGGTCGCCTGCCCTGCCAGATACAGTCCCCGGCTGGATACGGGGCTGGTGTGCACCGCAAAGCCAAGGTCGGTCCAGAAGGCGTGCCAGAAGGGCAGCAGCTCATAGAAGCCAAGGCACAGGGGGATGCCGATGGACCCCCGTTTGCCGGGCACCGGCTTATAGCTTGCCAGCAGCTGCTGCTTGTAGGCGTAGAGGTTCAGGCTGTTGTCCTCGCTCTTGCCGGTGACGGGCTTGTCGCAGCGGTTGCCGGAGATGAACTTGCGTCCGTCGGCAAAGGTGTTGACGGTGAGCTGGCAGTGGTTGCCGCAGCCGCCGCACTTGACGCTGACCACCTTCTGGTCAAAGGCTTCCAGCTCCGGCAGGGTCATCATGCCGGAGGTCTCCCGGTGGTTCTTGCGGCTCTGGCGCTGTCCGTACAGGGCTGCGCCATAGGCACCCATCAAACCGGCGATGTCCGGGCGGATCACCTCCACCCCCATCTCCTTTTCAAAGGCACGGAGGACCGCTTCATTATAGAAGGTACCTCCCTGCACCACGATCTTCCGTCCCAGCTCTTCCGGGCTGGAAGCACGGATCACCTTGTACAGGGCGTTCTTCACCACGCTGATGGACAGTCCGGCGGAGATGTTCTCGATGGTCGCGCCATCCTTCTGCGCCTGCTTCACCGAGCTGTTCATGAACACGGTGCAGCGGCTGCCCAGATCCACCGGACGGTCTGCAAACAGACCCAGTGCCGCAAACTCCTTTACGTCATAGCCCAGTGCCTGGGCAAAGGTCTGCAAAAAGCTGCCGCAGCCGGAGGAGCACGCCTCGTTGAGGAAGATGTTGCTGATGGCACCATCCTCGATCTTGAAGCACTTCATGTCCTGCCCGCCGATGTCGATGATGAAATCCACGTCCGGCATAAAGTACTTGGCGGCGGTAAAGTGCGCCACCGTTTCCACCAGACCGTAATCGCAGCGGAAGGCGTTTTTGACCAGCTCCTCGCCGTAGCCGGTGGTGGTGACGCTTGCCACCTGCAGCCCGGGATGCTCCCGGTAGATCTTGAGCAGCTGCTCCCGGATCAGGGGCAGAGGGTTGCCCAGATTGGGCTGGTAGTTGGTGTAGAGGATCTGGCTCTTCTGGTCCACCACCACCAGCTTGACGGTGGTGGAACCGGAGTCAATGCCGATGTGCACCGGAGCGCACTGGGCACTAAAAGGCACCCGGGGCACGCTGTGGGACATGTGCCGGGCGTGGAATGCCTCGTACTCTTCCTTATTGGCAAAAAGAGGAGGCTCGCTGGCGTAGGTGGCGGTGGCGGCGTACTGGTCCAGTGCCTGCGCCACGTCGGTGAGCACAAATTCCTTGTCTGCGTACAGTGCGGCACCCAGTGCCACATACAGCAGGCTGTTTTCCGGGCAGGTACCGGTGACCCCCAGTGCCTCGTCAAAGCTCTTGCGCAGCACCGAGCTGAAGGTAAGAGGACCGCCCAGATACAGGATGTTGCCCTGAATGGGGCGACCCTGTGCCAGACCGGCGATGGTCTGGTTCACCACCGCTTTGTAGATGCTGGCAGCAATGTCCTCGGTGCGGGCACCCTGATTGATCAGGGGCTGCACATCGCTCTTGGCAAAGACGCCGCAGCGGGAAGCGATGGTGTAGGTCCGCTGTGCCTTCTCTGCCGCTGCATTCATCTCGTCGGCACCCATCTTCAGCAGGGTCGCCATCTGGTCGATGAAGGCACCGGTGCCGCCGGCACAGCTGCCGTTCATCCGCACCTCGGTGCCGTTGGTGAGGAACAGGATCTTGGCATCCTCGCCTCCCAGCTCAATGACACAGTCGGTGGCGGGCACAAAGCGTTTTACCGCCACACGGGTGGAAAAAACCTCCTGCACAAAGGGCACCCCGCAGCTGTCTGCCAGACCCATACCGGCAGAGCCGGAGATGCTCAGCAGCGCCTTCTGCCCATGGAGCTGCTGGTCGTCAATGCGGCGCAGCAGCTCCTGCGCCTTTTCCAGAATATGACTATAATGTCGTTCGTATGTAGAATACAGCAGGGTATCCTGCTCATCCAGCACAACGCATTTGATGGTGGTGCTGCCGATGTCAAGACCTACTCTCACGTTACTTTCCTCCTAAGGACAAAGAAATGCAGGGGTATTTCTTTCCCCGCAAAAAGTTTGGTAGCGAATCATTTTGTCGGTCCGCATACAGCGTAATTATACCCCCATCGGACCAAACATTCAATCGACAGGACCTATTTTACACGAAAAAAACAGTTATTTCCAAGCCAAAAGTTAAATATTTTGTAAACTTAACCGGCTTTTTGCCGCCGGGCACCGGCAAAGCAAAGGTTCTTTGCCGCAGATGCAAAAAATACCGCCGGGCAGCGGCGGCTGTCCGACGGCATCTTTTTATTTCAGCTCTATTCCAGATCTTCCGGGTCCCACCGTTCCGGCATGGTGCGCATCTCCCGCACCAGCATGGCACGGAGCCGGTACTGCTGCTGGGTCTTTTCGGCATCGCTGCCGCTGTGAAGCTCCATGGCGGCATCTCCGGAGCCGCTGCCGGTATAGACCGGAATGGTCAGCACCGCCCGGGTCCCTTTTGGTGCCGCCTGCTCCATCTGCAGCTGCCAGCCCATGCGGCGGCAGCTTTCCCGGCAGAGCAGCAGACCCAGCTGTGCCCCGCCCAGAAAACAGCGGCGGTTCTCCAGCCATGCGTCCCGGTCGTCTCCGGGCAGACCGCAGCCATCGTCCCTTACCGTCAGCTGCCAGCAGTCCCCGGTGCGGCGCAGGGACATCTGCACCCTGCCCCCTTTCTGACAGGCACGCAGGGCGTTGGACAGCAGGTGCAGCAGCAGCAATTCCGTATCCCGGCGGTCTGCCATCACCCGGCACTTATCCAAGCCGCCGTAATCCAGCTCCAAGGTCACCCCCAGCTGTGCCCGGACCATATCCGCCTGCGCTGCAAGCTGGTCCAGCATCCGGCACAGGTCCAGCAGGTGAAGGTTGGGCTTAGCCTCTGCATCCAGATATTCCAGCGCCGCCATCACCTCTCCCATGGTGCGCTCCAGCTTTGCGGCTGCCCCGCTGATGTCCTCCACCGCCTGCCGGGTCTGGTCGTCCACCTGCACCTGCGCAAAGTGCTGTGCCAGATATTCGCAGTTGCGTCCGATGAGCCCCAGACTGTGGTAGCAGGCGTCTGCCAGCTCCTTCTGGGGCACTGCGTGGATGGTCAGCCTTTCCGCTTCGTTCTGCTGCATCTGCTCCATTCTTCATGCCTCCCTGACCTGCTCTTACCGGTCCTCCCGGGGACGGAGCAGGGTATTTTTTACCGCATAGATCAGTTTGCCGATGGTGGGTCTCTGCCCTGCCAAACCGTTTTCTGCCTTAAAGGCATTCCACGCCCCGGAGGACACTGCTTCCAACTGGTCGATCATGCGCCGGATGCCGCTGTACACTGCCGACACCGAGGCGTTGTGCTTTTCCCCCACCGTTTGCAGGATCTCCTTGCGGATCGCCAGCTTCTGGGAGGTGCCCAGCACCACCGCCACCGCATCGGTCAGGTAGGCACAGTTGATGTCCTCTGGGTCCGCACCCCAGCTCTCATACAGCTGCCGGCAGCGCTGTTCCAGCTGCTGCCCCTTCTGCCCGGGCATCCGGCAGATCTCTCCCAGCAGGCTTTTCAGTTCCAGCCGCTCCATGCAGCGGCACTTGTCGTCCGCTCCCAGCTGCAGTGCCAGACTGTTGCCGCCGCCTTCCCGGATCAGGATCAGGGGCGGGCGGTTGCCGAGCCTGCGCAGCCGCCGGGCAAACTCCTCTCCGGTCATATCCACCATCTGGCTGCAAAGCACGATGAGGTCGTACCGGGTCCCCTGCTGCAGCTGTTCCAGCAGCACCTGCCCGCTGGGGCAGCACACGCAGTCCAGCGCAGGCTCACCCTCCTGCAGGTAGTTCTTCTGCACCCGGAGTTCTTTGCGGTCGTAGCTTGCAAGAGCGATCCTCGCTCTGCCTGCTGCTCCCTCATTGTCCACCCGACACGCCGCCTTTCTGCTCTGTCTGTTCTGTCTCGGCAAGTTCCGCCACCACATCCTGCCAGATCTCCGGCTGAACGCCATTCTCGCACAGGTAGCGCAGGATGCGATAGCCGGTCTCCGGGGCAGCGGCAAGATACCGGCTGTCCATGCACTGCCCGGTGCCGGTGCGGCACAGGGTCAACCGGCAGCCCCTGTCCCCTTCCGGGTCCAGAGAATACACCAGCGTGTATGCCTGCTGCAGCCCATCAATTGCCGAAAATTGCCGGATCATAGGCGAAAATGTACGTTCCATATTAGCTCCTCCTTGCCACAAGGGCGTCACTGTATCAGGACTGTTTCCTTGTTTTTCCTTGTTAATTGTAAAAAGCAGGGAGGGCACCTTCAACCCCGAAAAAGTGTCGGGACCCCGGTGCTGCAAAAGAATCGTCATTTCTCATCCAAAAGAGCCGGTTTTCCGACATTTTTCTCTGCGCATCGTCCAATTTTGGCGCAGTGCAGCAGGAACATTTCTCTTCTGCATCCCGGTATCCGGAGCTGCAGTTCGCCTCACACCCCTAAAATAGCATGGTTGCGGCAAAAATTCAACTTCCAAACCCGCTTTTTCTTTACATTCCGGGCGCTTTGATGGGATAGGACACAGCCTCGTTTTTCTTTTGCAGCAGATACACAGATTATTCATATTGTTCTGATAAAATCAGACCGTCTTATCAGTATCTATTTCTATCTTTCTGCCTGCCAGAGAACAGGGTCCCCCGCCATGCAAAGGGGGACCGGAAAGGCTTTTTATGCTTCAGCTCAAAAACATCAACAAACAGTACAAGACCGGCGATCTGGTGCAAAATGCACTGAAGGACGTCAGTCTGAATCTGCGGGACAGCGAATTTGTGGCGATCTTAGGTCCCAGCGGCTCCGGCAAGACCACCCTGCTGAACATCATCGGCGGCTTGGACCGCTACGACAGCGGCGACTTGATCATCAACGGCATTTCTACCAAAAAATACACCGACCGGGACTGGGATTCCTACCGGAACCACACCATCGGCTTTGTGTTCCAGAGCTATAACCTGATCCCCCACCAGACCGTCCTTGCCAATGTAGAGCTGGCACTGACCATCTCTGGCATTTCCGGCGCAGAGCGCAAACGCCGGGCGGCGGAGGCGCTGGAAAAGGTGGGGCTGGGCAATCAGCTCCACAAGCACCCCGGGGAGATGTCCGGCGGGCAGATGCAGCGGGTGGCGATCGCCCGGGCGCTGGTGAACAACCCCGACATCCTGCTGGCGGACGAGCCTACCGGCGCACTGGACAGCGAGACCAGCATTCAGGTCATGGAGCTGCTGAAAGAGGTGGCAAAGGACCGTCTGGTGGTCATGGTGACCCACAACCCGGAGCTGGCAGAAAAGTACGCCACCCGCATCGTTAACCTGAAGGACGGAGTGATCCGGTCGGACACCATGCCCTACCAGCCGGACCAGAGCACCATTGCCCCGCCGGTGCACCGAAACATGGGGCGTTCCTCCATGTCCCTTGTCACCTCTCTGGTGCTGAGCTTCAACAACCTGCGCACCAAAAAGGCACGGACCCTGCTCACCGCTTTTGCCGGGTCCATTGGCATCATCGGCATTGCGCTGATCATCTCCCTTTCCACCGGCGTCAACGACTATATCGACGACATGGAGCGCTCCACCCTGTCGGAGTACCCCCTGCAGATCCTCAGCAGCGGCATGGACCTTACCTCCCTGCTGTCCTCCGGTCAAACCGCCGCCACCGACACCGGGGAACCCGCTCAGGAGGGCATGGTGCCGGTGCGGCAGCTGGTCACCCAGATGGTATCCGGCATCACCTCCAACGACCTGGGCGCCCTCAAGACCTATCTGGAAAGCGACCAGTCCACCATCCGGGACAACTCCACCGCCGTGGAGTATTCCTACAATGTGTCCCCCCAGATCTACCGGGAGGACCCGGACGGCAGCATCCGGCAGGTGAACCCGGACTCTACCCTTTCCGCTCTGGGCATCAGCTCCGGCTCCTCCACCAACGACCTTATGTCCTCCATGATGAACACCAGCGTCTTTTACGAGATGCCCCAGACCCCGGAACTGTACCAGTCCCAGTACGACGTAAAGGCAGGGCGCTGGCCGGAGGCGTACAACGAGTGTGTGCTGGTGCTGGATTCCGCCGGCAGAGTCACCGACTACGCCCTGTATGCCATGGGGCTGCGGGACAACGCCGAACTGGACAAGATGGTCCAGCAGTTTGCCCAGAACCAGAACGTCACCCTGCCGGAGGATTTCAAGACCTATTCCTACTCAGATTTTCTGGGCAGGACCTTCCAGCTCATTGACAGCGCCGACCGCTACGTCTACGACGAGACCTACTCGGTCTGGCGGGACAAGTCCGACGATGCGGACTATATGAAGCAGGTGGTGGCAGAGGGCGACACCCTGACCATCGTGGGCATCGTGCAGCCCGGGGAGGACGCCTCCGCCTCCATGCTCTCCCCCGGCATCGGCTACACCCACCAGCTGACCCGGCGGGTCATCGACCACGCAGAAAAGAGCCCCATCGTCCGTCAGCAGCTGGAAAATCCCCAGATCAATGTGTTTACCGGGGAGGAGTTTGGTGCCGACAACCCCAGCGCCATCACCATGGAATCCCTTTTTACCGTGGACACCGACATGCTGAAGAACGCTTTCCAGTTCGATTCCAGCGCCCTCAACATGGACCTCAGCGGTGCCTTTGACCTCAGCGACGGCGCCTTTGACCTGTCCACCCTGCTGGACCCGGACAACTTTACTCTGGATCTGGGGCAGCTGCCGGAAATGGACATGGAATCCGTCTTTGAGGGGATGGACCTTTCCATCTCCTCCGACGCCCTGCAGGCACTGGTGCAGAAGATCCTCAACGGCTACAAGAATTACGTCATCGGCAACGGCATCCTGCATCTGGACAAGATCAGTTTTTCTGCCTATATGCAGACTGAACAGTTCCAGCAGCTGCTCAGCGAGTCCATCGGGGAGCTGGTGGACACCGCCGCCCTGCAGCAACAGTTTACCGCTGCCTTCCAGAAGACCATGGAGACGGTGATGGAAAGCTACTCGGAACAGATCACCGCTGCCCTGCAGAGCCAGCTGGACGCCGCCATGGAGCAGTTCAGCGGGCAGCTTACCGCCGCTTTGCAGTCCGGGATGCAGCAGAGCCTTTCCCAGCTGGGCAGCCAGATGGAAAACGCCGTGAAGATCGATGCCTCCGCCTTCCGGAAGGCGATCCAGATCAACATGACCGAAAGCGACCTGGCGGAGCTGATGAAGTCCACCATGCTGTCCTCCACCTCCACCTACGACAGCAACCTGCAGTCTCTGGGCTATGCCAGCTTTGACCAGCCCAGCACCATCTCCATCTACCCCAAAGACTTTGACAGCAAGGCATTGGTGGTGGAAGATCTGGACGCCTACAACGCCTCCATGACCGCACAGGGCAAGGACGACAAGGTGATCCGCTACACCGACGTGGTGGGCACCCTGATGACCTCCGTTACCGAGATCATCAACATGATCAGCAACATGCTGGTCGCCTTTGTGTCTATCTCTCTGGTGGTCTCCTCCATCATGATCGGCGTCATCACCTATATCAGCGTTCTGGAACGCCGGAAGGAGATCGGCATCCTCCGTGCCATCGGTGCTTCCAAGCACAATGTTTCGGACGTGTTCAACGCCGAGACCTTTATGATCGGTCTGTGCTCCGGCTGTATGGGCGTGGTGCTGAGCCTGATCCTGCTGATCCCCGGCAACATGCTGATCCAGAAGATCTCTGAGGGCAGCAAGGTGGTGGCAAAGCTGCCGCCGCTGGCAGCTTTGGTGCTCATTGCACTTGCCACCCTGCTGACCATTCTGGGTGGACTGATCCCCGCCAAGAGCGCCTCCAAGTGCGACCCCGTCAAGGCGCTGCGCTCGGAGTGATACTGCCCTAAAACAAACTGCCGTGCCCCGGTCTTTCGGAGCACGGCAGTTTCTGTTTTTGCTTATGCTTTGCGGTGGGGGTCCATGCCCTGCCGCAGTTCTTTTCCCTCTTCCTGCAGCTCCCGGCGCAGGGTGTGGTCGATCTCCTTTGCCTCCTGCCGGATGCTGTTCAGGTCCTTTTCGATCACCGGGTTCTCTTCCAGCTCCTCCCGGATGAACATCAGCCCAAAGCTGACGCTCAGCAGCACGCAGGAAAACCATATGGTATACGCCCCTATCCTTCCGATGGCGGCACTGCCCACCCCTGCGCCCAGCGCAAAGAGGAAGATAATACCAAAATACCGCTCAAAGCGTTTCTTTGCCTTGGGGTCTCTGGTCTTGCTCCAGATACACAGGGCTTCCACGCCGCTGCGCAGGTCCCCGATGCACATGGTGCTGGCAAAGGCGTAGCCCTCCACCTTGCGGAACGCCTGCACCTGCATGGCGCAGGCAAAGGAGACCATGGCGTTTGCCGCAAGGTTTGCACTCTCCGGCAAAAGCCCCACCACAAACAGCAGCAGCATCTCCCCCAGCACCACCAGCTGCCGCCAGTGGAAGGTCTGCATCCCGTAAAACCGCTCCCGCATCCTCTCCGCTGCCATCACTCCCAAAGCAAAAGCCACCAGCGGCACCATGTAGTGCAGCACCCGACCCCAGTTGCCCTCCATCAGGTTGGCGCTCAGCAGCACGATGTTGCCGGTCTGGGCGTTGGCAAACACCTTGCCGCGGAAAAGATAGGTATAGGCATCCTGCAGCCCGCCGGATACCGAAAGAAAAACCGCCGTGAGAAACGACTCCGACATCTGTCCGTGGTGTCTGTGTTTCCGTTCCATATCAAACCCCTTCTTTCTGATCACCTCCCTATTATAGCGCAGCTTTTGGGCTGCGGTCATATCATTTTGACATTGCTGCAATACACGGTTTTGCATTGCCGGACACATTGTGCTAAAATAGAAGCAATCTGTTTGCAAAGGAGACCCCACCATGCCCAATATTATCGAGATCTCGGATCTGTCCAGCCCGGAGCTGGACGTTTACGCCCGGCTGACTCAGGCGCAGCTGCGCAACCGTCTGGAGCCGGAGAAGGGCGTTTTTATCGCCGAAAGCCCCAAGGTCATCGCCCGGGCACTGGACGCCGGGTATCAGCCCCTTTCCCTGCTGATGGAACGCCGGCAGATCACCGGACCCGCTGCGGACATCCTGACCCGCTGCGGGGATGCGCCGGTGTACACGGCGGACCGGGAGACCCTTGCCACCCTCACCGGCTACCAGCTGACCCGGGGGGTCCTGTGCGCCTTCCACCGCCCTGCTCCCCTCAGCGCTGCCCAGGTCTGCCAGAATGCACGGCGGGTCGCTGTGCTGGAAAACATCGTGGATTCCACCAACATCGGTGCCATCTTCCGCAGCGCTGCCGCCCTGAATATGGACGCCGTGCTCCTGACCCCTTCCTGCTGCGACCCCCTGTGCCGCCGTGCCGTGCGGGTAAGCATGGGCACCGTTTTTCAGGTACCCTGGGCGCAGATCAGCGCCTCCCCCGCAGACTGGACCGACAACGGCATCCGGCAGCTCCACGCCCTTGGCTTCCAGACCGCCGCAATGGCATTGAGCGACCGCTCGGTGAGCATCGATGACGCCGCCCTTGCGGCAGAGCCCCGCCTTGCTATCGTTCTGGGCACAGAGGGCGACGGTCTGGCACACAGCACCATTGCCGCCTGCGATTACACCGTCAAGATCCCCATGTCCCACGGCGTGGACTCCCTCAACGTTGCCGCCGCAAGCGCCGTTGCCTTCTGGCAGCTAGGCAACCGCTGAAGTAGTCTACAGCCAGAAACGCTCTCCCCTTTTCTGCAAAAGTTCCCCTTTAAAACGCTTGACAAATTTTCCAAAATGCGGTAGACTTACAGGGTCATCCGATAGGGGCCTATAGCTCAGTTGGGAGAGCGTTCGGTTCGCATCCGAGAGGTCAAGGGTTCGAATCCCTCTAGGTCCATAAAAACAAAACGTCCTGCCGTATCCCGGCAGGACGTTTTTTGCTAGTTTTTCATTTCAATGCACTGCCTTAGAACATCACAGAATACCATATCATCATCTACGGCGGCGATTGCAGCATTGATCAAGGTTTCCCGGTCAGTGTTGCCCCAGTTGATATGCAGTCCATATTCCAACGCCATACAGCGGATCAATTCACGAGTGCAGCGACCATTTCCCTCACGAAATGGATGGATGATGTTCCGTTCAGCCATTGTCTGCGACAGATTTTGAATCTGCTTTTCTTCATCTTGTTCGGCAAGCAGCTTCCTGGAGTGAATGTTTTTGAACACACGCTCCAATTCCCGGTCAATCAGGTCTGGCGGGTAGAACATCATGTCACCCTTGCTGATTTGCTCCTTGCGGATGTGCCCAGCAAAGGGGCACACATCTTCAAAAAGAAAGCGGTGAATCCGAAACAGGTGCGTTTTGGTAAAACGTCATTTGATTGGCTCCTGCAACAGAGCCATCTGCTTGACTGCTGTAAATTCTTCTTCAGCCTGCTTGAGTTCTGCTTTATCACGGATGTCCAGCTTGTTGATCAGAACATCCGTATCAGGGTAGCAGTACATGGATCATACTGTGGTGTAGACATCGTACTTCGAGAACATAATCAGCCCTTCTTTGCGTACTTTGCACGCAGTTCATTCACGACCTGCTGATAGCTGGCTTGACCGCTGCCAATGCGGTCAAGGTTGCTGCGCGTGTCCTTGCTGATGGTCATTCCCTCAATGGCAAAGGTGCCGTACACATTGCGGAGATTGCTCTTGTGCTGGGCAGGGGTAGTGTACTTAATGCTCATGGTTTGACCTCCTTCTGGTTCACATGATACTATATAAAGTTTATCGTGTATGTGTACGCTTGTCAATCTATAACTTGCTGTCAAATGTAAAAAAGCGCATCTTCCATTCATTGCGAGTGGCAGTTGCGCTTTTGCGTTATATCGTATTTTATTGCAAATTGGGATGTGATACATCTGAACCCCATGTGAGCTACATCTCAAGGACCTGTAGCTCACTTGTCCGCCAACCATATTACACCCCAAATCACTTTATCTTGAAAATCAGCGGCTTGGAGGCCATACTTGCGACTGAGAAAGGTCGTTGGGCTGGCAGAACATTTTATATGGACGAATATACGTTGATTTTTCTTCTCTCGCAGTGCATAAGGTGTGCACAAAAGCGAGACTGCTGGGAGAGCGTTCGGTTCGCATCCGAGAGATCAAGGGTTCGAATCTCTCTAGGTCCACTTTGTGCAGCAGCGTAGCAATTACGCTGCTGCTTTTTTTGTGTGCGCAAGTCACACGCTGCCCTTATAGAGCCGAAAAACTGGCAACCCCTTGCTTTCGCAGCCACAGATAAATAAGCACGGATAGCAGCAGATTTGCCCCTACAAAGCAGCTCATGTACCCAAGAAACCCCAGCATCCACCCCGGCAGAAACATAAATCCAACGAACAGCAGCACCATGTAGCCGAAACCGCAGAATAATGTGATCATGACCGGAGCTCCCTGCTTGATGGGCATGATCTCGTTAGTCCATGTCAATGTAGGCATCTTAACGCCGAGGAATAGACCGACCAGTGCCATAAGCAGCGTATAGGAGCCGACAAAAAGAAGAAGCATCAGCAGATGCATCGGATGCAAGGGATAAACTGCCGCCGTGCATCCGATGCACAACAGCAGCGGCAAACCGGTCAAAAGGAGCTGCATCCTGATTTTGGCATGCAAGACCCTCCATGGCTCTACCGGGAGAGATTGCAGCAGCCAGAGACTTTTTCCCTCCAAGGATACCGAAGGTGCGGTCATAAAGTTCATGGAAGCAAGGCTGCAAAGCATCACGCACAATAGGAAGGGTACGCTGTCGGGGGGTTCCGCAAAGATGGCATCCAGTACGGCAAACAGTTCCCTGCCCTTCCACAGCACTGCGATCCCGCAGACCGGCATCAGGAAGGTACCAAGACCGCAGTTGAGCATATAGCTGGGACTTGCGGCAAAACGGGAAAACTCCCGGCACAGCAGTGCTGTGCTGATGCTTCGCTGCCGGCTGGGGGCCTCCCGATATTCCCTGCGTGCCACTTTGCCCGTAGCGGTCGTGATCTGCAAAAAGCTGTGGGAAAGCAACAGCCACATCAGACCAAACAGTACAGCAACCGCCGCTGAAACGATGATCGATGCCTTGACGTCGCCAACGCCAACGCTGCCAAACAGGTACACGGGATAGGCGGAGCCTTTGATCCGGGCACCATACACGGCGGCATTGGTCAGCAGCTGCTGGATCATGGTCTGTGCCCTGAAATAGACAAAATAGTACAAACAGAATACAGCCAACGAGACCAGCACCGTGATCAGGCTCTTGTGCTTCAGCTTCTGGCTGATCCTTGCCACCATCCATCCCAGCATACAGGAGATGGTCAGCACAAAAATGGAGATCAACAGCGTCAGCAGCAAGCCGCCCAGAATTGCCGGAAGCGTAACGCCCGCCGTGCCCCAGTAGACAAGGACAGCCGGAAGAATGACGATGGCAGAATACAGAAGCCCCATCAGGTAGACTCCGGCAAGGCGCGCGCCCACCAACGCCGAAACCGGGATCGGCATGGACAAGAGCAGGTCGTTGTCCTTGGGCAGATAGACCCCGGCATAGGTATTGAACACGCTGCCGAAGGCACCCAACAGCACGGAGATCAGCCCCATCAGCGCAAAATACAGCCAGTCCATGCCCGCTGTGAGCAGCGGCGTGCACAGCTTTACGGCGAGAAAGGTAAAGATGCCGCCCAAAAGTCCAAAGACCAGTAAAGCGAACAGCAGAAAATGTAATACTGTTGAAACTTTGGAACGAGCCCTGTTCTTTTTGGCATCGTAATAATAGACCTGAAAGATCTCAAGCAGCTGTTTCTTCAGCAAAAGCTTCAGCATGATTCTCCCTCCAGTTCCAGAAATACATCTTCCAGAGAATCATCGCCCTTGACGGTCTCCATGGTGCCGGAGCGGATCAGCTTTCCGCCCTTGATGATTGCCACCTTGTCGCAGAGTTTCTCCGCCACCTCCAGCACATGGGTGGAAAAGAAAATGGCACCGCCTGCATCACAGACCTCCCGCATCATCCCTTTGAGCAGATGGGATGCCTTGGGGTCCAGCCCCACAAACGGCTCATCCATAAGGATCAGCTTCGGTTGGTGCAGCCATGCGGAAATGATCGCCAGCTTTTGTTTCATGCCATGGGAATAGGCGGCGATGGGCTGCGCCAGATCGTCCGTCAGTTCAAAAAGGTCTCCGTATTTACGGATACGCATCTGGCGATCTGCGGCACTGATATGAAAAATATCCGCAATAAAATTCAGGTATTTGATGCCCGTCATGTAATCGTACAGATCAGGATTATCGGGGATGTAAGCAAAGCTGCGCTTGCATTCCAGCGGTTGTGTCCGGATGGATTTTCCGTCAATATAGATCTCGCCGGTGTCAAACTGCAAAATACCTGCCACCGATTTCAGGGTAGTCGTCTTGCCTGCACCGTTATGACCGATAAAGCCATAAATTTCGCCGGGAGCAATGTGCAGGTTCAGATCGTCTACCGCTTTTTTGTTTCCATACGTTTTTGACAAATGTTCGATTCTTAGCATAGGTTTCTCCTTTTCCGTAATTCATTACGGTCTCTTCGTGATTTTCTTTATAAAAGTTCAATCCTTTCTGACCGCAAGGCAGTAATGAACGTGTTCAAATGCTTTCAAATTGGCTCCGGCACTTTCTATGATGCGGGTCTGAATGTTGCAGGGGGCCAGCCAATCATAGATCCGAAAGCCGTGTCTGCCCAACAGTTTTTCCAGTTCCGCATACGAAAACGCCGACTGCATCGGTTCACCGCCTGCCTTTGCCATCATAATGGTGTTTTGCACTCGCTTTTCGGGGGCGGAGAAGAAGTCCTCATCCGGGCAGTCGAACACAAGTGCGCTTCCTTCTGCGGAAAGATCGGCAATTTCGCTAAGGGTCTTATCAATAGCCTCCGCAGAAAGATAATACGTTACGCCCAACCATGAAAACAGCGTTTCTTGCCTTTTATCGAAGCCGCTTGCAATCAGCCGTTCCGAAAGGCAGTCTTTTGCAAAATCAACCGGTACGAAAGTAAGGTTTTCCGGGATGTGCCATCCTGCGCGGGCAATGCGGGCTTGCTTGTCCTTCTGGGTCAGTGGATGGTCAACCTCGTAGACCCGGTGTTCCGATACAAATTCCTTCTCCCGGAAAGCAAAGGTGTCCATGCCCGCACCCAAAATGACATACTGCGAGATCCCGGTCTGTGCTATATTTTTCAGCAGGCTTTCGGTATACGCAGCACGGCACAAGGGGGAGGGGGCAATGTGTTTGTTGACGAGCAGCCGGACGATTTCTTTGTCGGTAAGCCCGCTTGTGTCAAGATCTGGCTCAAAAAAGTGAGCACCAGTCAGAATATACCCCTGCACGGCATCGTATTCTTCTGCCGTCATCAGCTCTTTGGCAAGCGGGTCCACAAAAACCGGATGCACTTCGTTTTCCGTATGAAACGCCCGTCCAAAGGAACTCATCAGGGCGGTAATGCTTGTTTTATCGTTCATTTTCACAACCTGCTTTCCATTGACTTTTCGGGAGTGTTCTTGTCAGGATCAGTGTATAGGCTACCGTAATTGCGATCAGGACACCAAGATGCAGCAAGCGCATTTCCATGGTCAGACCAGCATCGCTGGCAAATGTACCAAGGGTGTTGATGGCGGAATGGACGAGGATGCAGGGCAGCAGGCTGCCGCCGCGATAAAAAATCGTGACCAGCAGGAAACCCACTGCAATTGCAAAGACGATCTGGCACAGATTGTTGACCAGCTCCATACCGCTGCCGTTGAACAGGTTGATGATATGTCCGATGCCAAAAGTCACGCTTGATAGGACAACGGCAGACTTGATAGTATCCTTTGCAATCGCTGTAAAAAGTAAGCCCCGGAAGATCACTTCCTCCAAGAAACCAACGCAGAGCATACACACAATACGGCAAATGGTTTCTGGCAGTGAATAATTGAGCGCAATGCCGTTCCAAAGATTTCCACTTGCTAAAATAAAAAGCGGCACATAATAAAGAAACCGACTTGCAGAAACAGACGATTTGCAAAGCCCGTATCGCTTTTGCAAATGGTTCTTTCGGATAAAGGCAAAAAGAATGATCGCCTGCATGATGCAGAAAGCAGCACTTGCCGAGTATTCGATTCCGATCCTTTTGTTGAGCGGATTTGCCAGAGATTGCAGAACGCAGTAAACCACGATCCACAGGAGCGCAAAGGTCAGCTGGTTTTTCTCGTAGAGTTTTTTCATGTTGTTTCTTCCATTTCCTTCATTTCCTGAAACGCCTCCTTCACACCGTTTTTGACAGCCCATTTTACGGTGAAATATAGTGCGATCAGCACAAACAAAGCTGTGATTCCATCTATTCTAAGCTGCGCCCATAGCGGAGCAGTCCACTCGGTCAGTATTTGATCAACGTGCATCTTTTTTCTCCACTTTCTGTACTTTCTGCTGAATGGATACGGTTCCTTTGGCATGATGCGCCTCCACGAAAATGGAGTATGTACCGCTTTCGGGAATATTTACCGTAAACTCCGTCACACCTTTTCCGTTGCCTTGATACAAAGAGCTTTCATCCGGTGCTTGGATCTCCATGCACATGGAACCTCTTACGGTTTCAAAATGGACCGCAAGCATTTCGCCCTCCTGCAGTTCCATCTGGCAGCTGTCTGTTCCGGTCATGCTTTCAACATTCAGCCCGTAAGGATCCGAGCCTGCTGTGCGGCTGTCAGCAAGGCTTTTGGTGCCGCAAGCCATCAGCACCAGCCCGATTCCCAGAACCATGAGCAGGAGAAGCGAGACCGTCCTTATTTTCTGTTTCATTGCAGCTTCTCCTATTCCTTATGGACACTCAGACCGACCGCCATCCCCACCAGCATTCCAATGGAAAGCCCCACGCAGGTATAGTCTCCGAACATCACGGAAATCAACAATCCGAAGCACATTCCCAAAGACATTCCGTCCATTCCGTAGTTCTCGGCGGTCCCATCCTTTGCATTCTTCGTTGACGCAGCGCCCCGAATCACCAGAATCGCCACCAGCAGCCCCATTGCTACCCACGGCGATGCTGCACGAATACATTCTTTGAAATCGTTCATTGCGATCAAGCCAGTCACTTCCTTCCCATTCTTGCAACAAAAAACGCAGCACACCCCATTTCCATGGGCTGCACTGCGTCTGAGCGTCTGGCGTCTTGAGCGATGATAAGATTTACAATTCCAGCCGCATGAAGATCAGTTCCTGATATCCTGCGTTCCGAGAGCGAAAACCTTTTGGGTTTCTGCCATATTCCACAAATCCTGCCGTCTGGTACATGGAGATTGCTCTGGTGTTTTTCGCCACCACATCCAGCTCCAACTGCGCATATCCGGCGGTTCTGGCGCATTGGATACATGCCTCCATCAAGGCTCGCCCAATGCCCAGACCCCAATAGTCTTTCAGGATGCTGATGCCAAATTCGGCACGATGTGCCACCTTATACTGCGCTCCGATGGCATCGATCCCGGCAGTTCCTGCCACTTTACCGTCCACAAAGGCGATCAGCTCAATTTCATTCGGGCTGGCTGCCTTTTTCTCCAAGTAGCGGCTTTCCTGTTCCGCATCAAAGTGATTTTCGTCGGGATAACTCAGCAGATAATCGGTTTCTGCGTGTGTCAAATTAAAGTTTTCAAGCACGGCGCTTCCATCGGATGCCCCGCCATTTCGGATGTGGACTGCCAGTCCTTTTGGGGTTGTAATCGTTTGATCGTATTTCATTTTTTCCTCCTAAAAGCAACAGATAATGTATCGGTTATTGATTCTGTCAGCACTGCATAACCTCATGAAGTTCCACAACAGAGCAGCCTTTGCTTTCGTAATATGCAAGCATTTCGGGCAGTTTCTTTTTATCGTAACTGGTGATACAGTCCGACAGGACATGAACGGTATAACCTTTTTTTGCCATATTATAGCAGGTAGACTTGATGCAGGCTGCTGCGTCTGCGCCGGCAATATAAAAATCGGTAATGCCGTGTTCCTGAAGGAAGGCAGCGAAAGCCTCACTGGTCAGTGCGTTGCTTTTCGTCTTTGTAAAGATATGCTCGGATACGACATTCATTTCCGGCACAAGCTCTGCGCCACGGGTGCCGGGCTTGAAAGTCCTTGTTCCCGCAGATAAATTGTTGTGCTGGATGTAAATGACCCACAGGTTCTTTTTAACTGCCCAGTCAATAGCCATATTGACTTTTTCGATGATCTCTTTGTAGTTTTTTGTGATGTCGTTTTGAAGGTCGATCACGACCAGTGCGCTATGTTGCATGATACTATTCCTCATCCAGTTCAGCTCTGCGTCTTAACGTCCGGCTGTTTGATCTCCTCCAGTTTTCCATCCATGAAGCGGATCACGCAGGTATACCTGCACTTGGGGCAGAACAGCGGAAAATCTTCCAGTACCGTATGCTCCCGGATCATGGTGCGTGTTTTGCTGCCGCACTTCGGGCAGCGTATCCAATCCGTTTTATCCATTGTTCGTACCTTCCTTCTGGATCTCCTCCCGCTTGCGCTTCCGGATCTGTTCGTTCAGCGCTGCTGCCATATAAAAACTCTGTCCGAAGTCGATAAGATGCCACAAGCCTTTTGCCGCCAGAATAAATGTGCCGTAAATAAGCCCATCCAGCGTGTTGTACCAAAAACCCCAGTTATGGGCAAGGGGGAGCAGCACCGCTTCCAGCAGAATTGCGTGCAGGATGGTGCGGGTCCACCATGCACGATTGCTCAGTTCCTCGCCGGAGGTATAGATGAGAAGGGTCAGCATACTGACCAGCGTCAGCAGGATGCAGCGTCCAAAAAACGTGACGACGGGAAGTTCGCTGGTGGGGTTGAACAGCAGACACATGAAAAAGGTGCTGAGCATGATAAGTCCATACACAAAAACAAACCGATGCAGCCAGAATTCGATCTTTTTCATACGCTCCTCCTTATCGTCCCAGTAGCCGTTTGAGGGTGCTGACATACTGCCGAGATATGATCACCTTTTCGCCATTGTCCAGAACCGCCTCAAAGCGACCGGAAAGAGAGGGCAGGACATACTCTATTTTCTCGGCATTCAGGATCATGGACTTGCTGCACCGGAACAGCATGGTGCCAACACACAGAGCTTCAAATTCGTAGAGCTTCTGCTTGCTGGAAAACACCTCTTTCTGGCAGTAGAAAAAAGCGCTTCCGTCCACCACTTCAAAATAATAGATGTCGCCAAGCTTCAGCCGACACAGTTTCCCGTCTGCCATGCCATTGACGGTGATCTGCCCGGCAGCAATGCTTTGGATCTCCTCCACCCAAGGCTCTTTGGGGTCGTGGCACCGCAGCAAAACTTCTTCCGCTCGCTCTGGAGCGATCTGTTCCACCGTTACCTTCATGTCCTCACTCCTTTCCCTGTAAAGAATATAGCACAGACGCCCGATTGTTCCACGCTGTGAGTCGCAAGTTGTAAAAATCAGGGGGTAAGTTGCAGCAAAACGGCAGATAACACAAGAAACGCTGCCGGATGCTACTCCGACAGCGTAATGAGATTGAATGGAAATGCTTTATTCGCTCATTTCTGAATCCTCCTGACTGCCCGCAACTCGATATATCCACGCTGTCCGCGTGGCTCCATCTGAATACGCGGACTTTCATCATCCCAACGGTAGCCAATGACAGACGGATCATAGCTGTTCATCGCTGCCTGCACAATGCGGATTGCCTCGCAGTAATCTTCCTCGCGGAAAGGCTGACCTTGGAACATCAGATATTCTGTTTCCGGCAGATGAATGGTGTCGAAGCCCTCTGGAATCATTCCCATATAATCGGTTTCGACCTCTACGCCCTGCACATAAGTGGAGGTGTTCGGTTTTTTGTACTTTTCGGGCAGCCACATGGAAACGGGTTCCCCGCAGAGCGACTTCATACTCATGAGGATGCCCCACACGTCGCAGCTGACCTCATTGCAGTAGGGAAAGTAGTCCTCTGCGCACTTGCCACGCTTGATGATGCAAAGTCGTTCCGGTCTGCGGATAATCTGTATGAAAATTGGTTGAATGTTGGACACGTCGATATTCTCCTTTCTCAGTTCACGATATTTTGCACCGTAAGGAATGAAGAATGTGAGAGGAATAGGATATTTCATGTAGTCGCTCGGATTTAACCCAAACTCCCTATGAAATGCCCGCGTGAAGGTGTCTACATTGGCGAAACCAGCATCGTAGGCCGCATCAATGACCTTGACCTTACCGCTGCGAAGCTGTTTTGCTGCCTGCGTGAGCCGACATTTGCGAATATACTCGGTTGGGGTCAAACCGAGATAATCCCGGAACAGCCGATAGGCATACCATGGAGAAAACAGCGATGCCCGCGCAAGATCAGACAAACTGATTTCCTCCGACTTATTATTTTCTATGAAGTCCTGCATCCGCTGGACAGCTAATATCTGTTCCTTCATTCTTCTCAGCTCCTTACAGGGAACATTATACCGTGTCAGAAAATTCTCTTCTCGACTTTCTTTGCTATTTTGCACTATGCAGTGCTTCTTGATGTAAAATCAGGGGTAAGCTGTAAAAACGCTGCCGGATGCCAGTCCGACAGCGCAGCGATACTTGATTCAGTGAATAACGTTACTTTTTCTTAACTGGGATCCAGATCTCGCAGTAATATTTTTCATCCTGCGTGCCCTTTTCGTACTTGGATGGGTCATCGTAATACTCTACGCAGTAACCGGCGGCAAACTCGTAGTCTTTGATGACCGGAAGCCACTCGGAGAAAATACGGGTGTTGACATCCTGCAACGCATTCGGCATCGCACCCACACAAGGGAACACCGCCCATGTAAAAGCAGGAATCGTCCGAACAGCGAAACCCTCCGGTGCTGCCTGCTCCGGCTTGCAGGGGTCTGCAATCAGATACCCAAAAGTATCGTGTCCCATAGCTGGGTCGATGTTGATACCGTAAGTACCCATGACAATTTTGCCCTTGCCTGAAGCAAAATGCTCCTGCCAGAACTGCGGGCAGAGAGTTTTTGCGCCCTCATAAGGAAACGTCTTTGCGTTTGCCAGTACGGTAAACGCATCTTTGTGCATGATCTTGTAGTCCATTAAATAGCCACCTTCCAAAGTAAATTTGATTTTCAGCGGCGCAAAAGATTTGAGCATAACATTGTTTCGGCGAGCTGCCATTGGTGTAACTCCGTGAAATCGGGTGAACGCTTTGGCAAAACTGTCCGGTGAATCGTACCCATACTTCAAGGCGATCTCAACCACTTTTTCATTCGTTGTAGTCAGATCACGTCCTGCAAGAGCAAGACGCCGATTACGGATGTATTCGGAGACCGAAAAGCCGCAGAGCATAGCAAATCCTTTTTGGAAATAGAATGGAGATACATTTACCGCTTTGGCAATTTCGTTCACCGATAAATCATCTGTTAAATGTTCTTCGATAAACTGAACCGAATCGCCGATGATCTTCATCCATTCCATACCGTTTCTCCTTTGTGTTGCTGCGGCTTTATTCTATCAGTTTAGCAACGGCGTTTCCCGATGATTTATGCTTTGTTTTGTCTGCAAGCAGCTCATTACCGCAGCCTGGCGGCATCCATGATCACTTCAACACTCTCCACCGGCTGGCATCCCCAGTTATGTTCAGTTCAACCGTGATAGTCTCCCGTAGCAGAATCCACGGCAACATAGGGCACTACCTTGCCGTCAATTTTGACGTAGACCTGATAGATGCCGTCCCCTAGATCTTCGTAGTATTCTGGGGTGACATTGTAATTTTCCCAAAGGCTTTTTTCAAAATCGATTTTCCAGCTTTCATCAGAAGGAGCTGAACTTTCTGCCAGATCATCCGATTCGGCAGAGGATGCCTGCTCCTGCGCCATGCTGCCTGCCGGAGCAGCGGCATGGGAGGAACTCGTTGTCCGGCTGCAAGAGGAAAAAACGAGTGGTACAGCAAGGGCGATGCAGATCACCGGGATTGCTTTTTTCAAGATAATATCCATAATTGATAACCTCCTTAGATAAAAGACGTAAGAGATATGATTTGAACCGCCAGCAGGCAGATTCCAGCAACGATCATACAAACACCAAGCTGTGTTCGTTTCATCAGCAGCCTCCTTCAAAAGATTTCTTGTAAACGGGCAGAACTTTTTTCCAAAATACGATGCCATTTGCAAGCAAAATGGCTCCAAAGCCCGCCCTTGCCATCCATTCCGGGCAAAGAAGCCGGATACCGTTCATGTCGCCGCCGCCAAAGAAGCCACAGAGGATGCTAAGATACAGTGGGTCCAGCACTAAAAACGCGATGGTAATGTAATAAAAGATGGCACGGAAAACTTTACTGGAACAGGTACAGATCTTTGTGGCAAGTGCAGACAGAATATATCCAACCAGAAGGGTCGATACGCTCCCTGCCAAGCAGAAGATACCAAGCTGTGAAGCACTCATCCGTTCTGCATGGATTTCGATTTGCATACCGACCCCCATAAAATGAACGCTCTTAAATGTTCCCATCAGGATAGCACACAGGAAGTGGGCGCCTTCATGTACGAGGTAGTAAGCGGCAATCGCAGCCAGAATGCCAAGGTATTGTCGTGTTCGCTTTGTCATAGAAATGCTCCTTACTTTCATACTTGCTTATGATCTTTCTCCTATAAAACAAAAGACGCAGCACAAAACCGATTCTTTCGGCTTGCACTGCGTCTAAGCGTCTGGCATTATGATAAGATAAAGATTTCAGGCTGTCAATAGAAAGCGTCCTATGATGCAGAATTCCGGCGGTAAGATGCAAATGAACTCTTGACAACCGGCATTGCAACGATTATAGTATAACTAACGAACGTTCGTTTGTCAAATGCTCCTTCATAAGGAGATCTCTGCGAACGTGATGCAGCGTGAGTATGGATTGAAAAACGTCCTGTCAAAAAAGAATCTTTCAGACAGACGCAAGACGCAGTGCTGACCAATGTTTTGGTCAGCACTGCGTCTTTTTATTATGGAGGAAAACAAAATGAAACAACACTCTCGATATCAGACAGCCCGCCGCCTATTGATTTTCTGGACCCTCTTCGTGGCAATCGGCGCAGTAGGCGGTGCCCTTGGGATGCTGCTGGACCCCAGCGGAAAGCTGATGGGGATGGACACCATGCTCCCCTATTTTCAGGTGTTGCCCTTTGCAGAGATCGTCTTTCAGGATTTCACCTTTTCCGGCTGCGCACTGCTGATTGTAAACGGTCTCACGAACCTGACCGCCGCCGGGCTGCTGCTTGCGAAGAAGAAGTTCGGCGTTATCGCAGGCGGCATCTTCGGGGTGACACTCATGTTGTGGATCTGCATCCAGTTTTATATGTTCCCGCTGAATTTCATGTCTACGGCGTTTTTTGTGATCGGTTTCTGTCAGGCTGCCACCGGGTATGCCGCATGGGTATTTGATCGGCAGGAGCAATTTGTAGTTCAGGAAAGTGATTATCCCAATATCGGAACGAACTCCAAACGGCTGGTGGTCTATTTCTCCCGGATGGGCTATGTGAAAAAGCAGGCGATGGAAGAAGCGGATCGGACCGGTGCCGCTCTCTATGAAATTCGCTCTACGGAGCGCACAGAGGGCACACTGGGCTTCTGGTGGTGCGGACGCTATGGGATGCACCGCTGGGCAATGCCCATTGAACCTGTGAATATTGACCTGACACAGTATGACCATGTGACGATCTGTTCTCCCATTTGGGTCTTTGCACTGGCTGCTCCTGTACGCAGCTTCTGCCAGCATGCCTCCGGGAAGATCAGGGAAGTGGACTACATTCTGGTACATCACCAGAACAGCCGCTATGAAAATGCCGCGCAGGAGATGGATGCCCTGCTGGGAATCAATCATACGCAGCTTCGCAGTATTCGGTGCAGGGAGGGTGTTTTCCGCAGGGTCTGATCATTCGCCGGATCCCATGTGCCGCATACGTTCCATCAGGCGCAGATGTTCCAGAAAACTTTTCTCTTTGAGGATGGCGATGCCTTGTTCCTCGTCCCCAAGGATCAGCAGATTATCCCCCGGTTGTATGTCAAATATCTTCCGTGCATTTGCAGGGATGACGATCTGCCCCTTATCTCCCACTTTCACCATGCCGAAAACGTGTTTTCCTTTGGGTGGCACTTCCAGCCCTAAGTTTTGCCGGTCGGTTTTCTCGTAGTTCACGAGGTCATCCATGGAAACGCCGAAAACATCTGCCAGCCGCTTGCACCGTTCAATATCCGGCAGAGATTCTCCCGTTTCCCTTAATTAAAGATATTACCAACCATAATATAAACCCACGCTTACGATGCTTTTGAATGAACGTCTTTTTATAGTATGGAGATTCTATTATGAACAAACTGCTTTCTTGTCATTATAACATGGGCACCAACCGAGTGGAAGCCCGGTTTGACGATGGAACTACTCTTTCCATCGACTGCATTGCCATTGAGTTTGAGTAGCGGACAAAACGCCGGGAATGCTGATAAAATGGGCATTTCCGGCGTTGCTTTTTGGCGTTTGGCTCTAAAATGGCTCTAATTATTTTGGAAAGCGTTATTCTCCGAGTAATAACGGAAGGCTTTTGAAATATAATCAGAAGCCCCTTTTCCATATTTTGTATCGGTTAGCTTTTTTGCGTAATCACTTGAGTATGTGTCAATCAATACATGGATATAAGACTTATCAAGTGAACCAGCTCCAATGTTTTCCTGAAACAGTAGAATTAACGAATGGACGATAGCTTGTATTTCTTGAGAACTAACATCCTTTGATAAATCACTGGTTAGTTTTTCATAGAGTTTATCGCTCTGTTGTACGACTTTTTGAGTTTCTTCCGTCGATTTGTTTTCCATGATTTCTGAGAAATGCTCCAGATTATGTTTCATGGCTTCGGTGTACTTTTCAATACTGCCGAATTGCTGAATGGCAAGTTTGGCTACATTTTCTTCATCATCTTTGATTTTCTGAATGAACATATCAAAATTTTCAACGCTTCCCCAGTGTTTTGTAACTGCCTCTGTCTGATTGGACTTAAAATCTTCCAATGCTTGGATATAATCGGATAAATCAAATTCTTTAAAACTCATACATTGCTCTCCTTTTTCTAAACGGCTAAGAAGCTGTATAATTCTGTCTGTCCGATTACGCTTTAGAAGAAGCAGCTCCTTTTGTTTCTTGAAAGCGGCAACCCTGTCAAAATCGGGTTTTTTAAGAATCTCCCGAATGTCCTTTAGCTTAAAGTCCAATTCCTTGAAAAACAGGATTTGCTGAAGCTTTTGCAATGCTTCGTCATTATACAAGCGATAGCCGGACTGCGTTAGCTCACTTGGCTTTAACAGTCCGATTTCATCATAGTATTGCAAAGTGCGTATGCTGATGCCTGTTAATTCTGCGACTTGACTTATGGTTTTCATGCCTGGTCAGCTCCTTTGATTCGTGGAGAAGCAAGATAGAAACTGCCGGCTTATATCTATTCTGCTTCTGTGGGAATAGAATACAGTATCACGTTACGTTGGAGTCAACAGTTTTTTTGATTTATTCGGAATATATTTTTACTGCTATCCCGGAAGTTCCTTTTTTCACAACGCTGTTCGTATCAACTAAGTGCTGTTTGATCTGCTCGCACGTTTCATTCATCTGCTCTATATAAATTGTTCTTCACTGCTCTGGTCATCCAGAACTGCCAGATACATTGCCAGCATTTTCGCTCACATCCCTCTTATCAGGAGGAATTATGTCAATTTGACACAATTCCTCTCTGCCCATTCAGATGAACCACCACGGAAGTTCCAGCCACAAGTTATCCATGGCCTGTTCCTCAGTCTTTTTGGCGCGGCCTTTTGTTAGGTGAAAGTATATCGCCGTGCCGAGCAGCGGATGTTCCTCGCCATCGGTGAAGCCATAGCGGTACAGCAGATAGGTCTGTTCGCGCTGGGTCAGTCGTTTCAGGCCATCGTACAGTTCACGGCGCGATTCCTGTTCCTCCATAATGCTCTGCGGCTGCATGGCGTAGGGGTCAGCTATGACTTCAATGCGCCGCAGTTGTTCCTCTCCCAGCAGAACATCATCCAGCGAAACGCGCTGGTAGCAGATACCCTCTTTGTCCTCCGTCACCATCCGCTGCTCAAAAGCAGTAAAGGCATCCCGCACCATGTCCATCATGGCGTTACGGATGGCAGGAGCCGCGTAAGTTAGGAACTTCATGCCGCGCACTGCATCGAACTTCTGCGCAGCTTTCCATAAGCCCAGATTGCCCACCTGTTTCAAATCGTCCGTGTCAAGATTCAGGTCGGACTGTGCCAGATTCATACTGCGGAAAAGGTCATTTGCCACCTTGCCGATAAAGGACTTGTTGTTTTCAATCAGGCTGTCCAGTGCGGCGGCGTCCCCTTTTTTCGCCAGCACACAAAGCCGTTCATTCGTCTGCTTCATGGGCGTTTTCCTGCTCTGCGGCGGACTGCAAGATTCCCAACAGACCGCTCCGCAACTGTTCCAGTGCTTCCGGCGTAGCTCCTTCCATGCCCGAAACGCTGTCCAACATTGCATCTGTCAACTGCTCGGCTGTAATCGTTGGGTGCTGCACATCCTGCCCTTTGGTCAATTCGGTGAACATTTTCTCTGCCACTTTCTTGCTCATGGCTTCCTGTTCGGCGTAATGGCTCCCGATGCTCTTTTTGATTTCCTTGACCGCTGCCATGAAGTACATCTCAATATCATCAAGGTCGCCTTGATACACTGGCTTTCTCCGAAGGCTGATGTCCTTTGCGGCCTTGGCTGCTGCCGAGGTCTTGACCTTTGTGCGCAACAGGGTGCTCAATGTCGTGAGCATAGCGTTCTGTGCCGCGATGCCAGACGCAAAGGTGTCATCAAAATACTGCGCTATGCGGTAAGTAAGTTCTGCAAAACGAGTGTTTTCCAGCAGCAGGTTGACTACCTCTGCATTGACACGCCCTGTGTAGAGGTTCTTTGCGGCTTCTACGGACAAGCCCAGTTCAGCAATGTCGTAGTTCTTGCGGTCGGGGATGTTGGTTTCTCCCAGCAGAAAATCCGTGGACACATTGAACAGCCTTGCAATCTTCAGCACCTGCTCGTGGGTCAGGGTTCCTTTCGCACCGCTGATAAAGCGACTGATGGTGCTTTTGGAGCAGCCGATCTCCTTGGCAAGCTCCGGTTGGCTGATGTTACATTCTTTCATCAAGTCCGCAAGACGGATGTTGGATGGTGCGGGCAGGTATTCCTGTGCCATGTGGTCGGCCCTCCTTTTGAAAGTTCAATCTTTTTACTTATTATAATATATCTGCCCGTTCTGTTCAATACGACTTTTTTTGCTGCCCTCGCTGTTGCAAATCTGCAACCAGTGAGGGCCTTTTTCTTTTTCCGTTGCAGTTCTGCCGCTTTTTCGCCCTTTCTGCAAAATTTTCCGTATATTCAGGCACAAGGCAAAAAACACCAGAGTTCCCACACTGGTGCAGTACATGACACAAAGGAGGAATGCCCTTGAGCCTGTTTCAGAAAATCAAATCCGCCATCACCGTTCGGCAAGCCGGGGAGATGTACGGCATGGAGCCAGACTTCCACGGCATGGTGTGCTGTCCGTTCCACTCCGACAACACCCCCAGCATGAAGCTGAACGACACCTATTATTACTGCTTTGGCTGTGGAGCCACTGGGGATGTGGTAGACCTCACCGCCAAGCTGTTCAGCCTGAATCCCCGGCAAGCCGCCGAGAAGCTCGCACACGACTTTGGGCTTGACCCGGACAAGCCACCCGCTAATGCTATTGCCCTGCCGCTGCCCAAGCGCGGCCTGACAGACGAACAGCGGGCAGACATTGCTTACTGTCTGCGGGTGCTGACCGATTATCTCGACCTGCTGCATGACTGGCGGGAGCGTTACAAGCCCACCAGCCCGGAAGAACCGCAGGACAAGCGGTTTGTGGAAGCCCTCCACATGACCGACCTGATCGAACATCTGACCGACCACATCGCCTATGGAACACCCCAGCAGAAAGCCGATGCCGCTGCGCGGCTCCTGTCCGGGTCGTTCCTGCTGATGCTGGAAGAACGCACAAACCACTTTGCCACAGCAAAGTGCGCCTGATGATTTATTCACCTAAAGTGGTGGTTCTCATTGTGAGACCCACCACTTTACCTTTCTAAAGGAGGAACACCGTATGAAGAAAAATATTGCCCGTAATCCCTTATGGCCAGACTGGTACAACGGCAAGAAAATCGATGAAGTCCAGTTTGGCCGTGCTTTTCTCGAACAGCGTCCGCTGAAATGCGTCAACGGTACGTTGTACACGCTGGATGGCCCTATTGAGGACGAGAGCGAGGTCAAGCAGCAGATTTTGGAGAACATCGAGGAGTATGTCACCTCCGGCCTGTCCAAAAAGGTCACCAACATTCTGGAGACCATCAAGCTGCTGGCTTTTTCTGACCCGTTTCCCATTGAGCAGGACTGCATCCACCTCCAGAATGGTGTCTATCATCTTGCAGACGGAACCTTTCAGGAGACCCGGCTGTTCTGTCAGAATCGCTTGCCTGTGAACTATGACCCCAAAGCTGCCAGCCCGGAACGCTGGCTGACTTTCCTGCACGACCTGCTGGACGATGCCGACATCCCCACCTTGCAGGAATATCTGGGTTACTGCCTTATCCCCAGCACCAAGGGGCAGAAGATGATGCTCATTGTCGGCAAAGGCGGCGAGGGCAAGTCTCGCATCGGGCTGGTGCTCAAACGGCTCATGGGAGATGCTGCCAGCAATGGCAGCGTCCAGAAAGTGGAAAACAACCGTTTCGCCCGCGCCGATCTGGAACGCAGCCTGCTCATGATCGATGACGACATGGACATGAACGCCCTGCCCAAGACCAACTATATCAAGACCATCGTGACCGCCGAAGCCAAGTTGGACTTGGAGCGCAAGGGTGTCCAGAGCTATCAGCGCGACATTTACGCCCGGTTCCTCTGCTTCGGCAACGGTGCGCTGACCTCTCTGTACGACCATTCAGATGGCTTCTTTCGCCGCCAGCTTATCCTGACCACCAAGGACAAGCCCACTGACCGCGTAGACGACCCGTTTCTTGTCGAGAAGATGTGCGCCGAATTGGAGGGCATCCTGCTGTGGTGTCTGGAAGGTCTGCATCGGCTGTTGCAGAACGACTTCCGCTTCACAGTCAGCCCAAAAGCCGCCGCCAACGTGGACACCATCAAGCGCAGCAGCAACAATGTCATCGACTTCATGGAATCCGAGGGCTACTTCCGCTTCAAGGCGGACTACTCCATCAGCTCCAAGGATTTCTACGAGATCTACAAGCTGTGGTGCGAGGACAACGCCTGTCACAGCGTATCGGCGATCCGTTTCAGTGCAGAACTGCGCCAGAATGACCGCCGATATAATCTTGAATCCACTAACAACATCTACCTGCCCGGTGGCCGCAGGGTGCGCGGCTTCGTGGGCATCGAACCGCTTGTCCACCCCTGCCCGTAAAAAGTGCATTTTTCACAGAAGAAGTTCGTACAACCTGTACGGTCTGTACTTGTACGCACCTGTACGGCAGATTTCAAGAAAATCAAGCGTTTTATCGTTTGTATTTTCTTCATTCGTACGCCGTACGAACCGTACAGGTTATTTGAACTCCGTACGCGATTTTTGCAGATGCGTACGGAGCGATCAAGTTCGCATTGTACGAACTTGATTGTAACTCTCCCGCAGGAGACGTTCCCCCTCGGAGAGCCCACTACACTTTGCAGACCGCAGGGATGAAAGTGTCATAGTGGGTTATTACACTTCCGCAGAAGTGCATCTCCGTTCCCCGTCACCTCTCGATGAACCTTGAAAGGAGGGATGCCCTTGGCAAGAAATGATGGTATTGACCGCACCAGTGTCCGAAACCTCGCCGTTTCGGACAAGGCTGTTGGCAACACCCAGCAGCACAACGAGCGCGAAAAGGACAGCTATCGAAACCCCGACATTATCCCCCAGCGCACTGCATGGAACGTCCACTTCAAAAAGCCAACCGCCAGCTACACCGACCTGTTCGCCCAGTTGGAAGCCGCTGGCACGATTTCCACGCGCGGCCTGAAGCCGGATGCCACACATTACTGCGAACTTGTCTTTGATGTCAACTCGGCCTACTTTGACAACCACGGCGGCTACGAGTTCGCCAAGCAGTTCTATGAGGATGCCTATAAAGCTGCTGTGCAGATCGTGGGCGGTGAACAGTATATCCTTTCGGCAGTCATGCACGCCGATGAGATCAACCGCGCTATGACCGAAGCACTAGGCCGGGAAGTTTACCACTACCACCTCCATGTGGTCTATGTGCCTGTGGTGGAAAAGCAAATCCTCTGGTCGAAACGCTGCAAGGACAAGGCACTGGTCGGCACAGTCAAAGAGACCGTCATGCAGGTCAGTCGGAGTAAGAAGTGGGCATCTAAGCCCCTGCTGGACGAGGCAGGAAAGCCTGTCCTGCAAAAGAACGGTAAGCCCGTTTTGAAGAAGTCGTACAGTGTCCTGCAAGACGATTTCTTCAATTATATGCGCAATGCCGGGTACACGGATGTGGAACGCGGTGAGCGTGGCAGCACTGAAGAACACCTTACCGTCACCCAGTTCAAAGTCCAGCGAGAGAAGGAACGGCTGGAGACTCTGACTGCCCAAGCCAACCAGCAAGCACAGTCGCTTGCTAAAACCTGTCAGACCCTCTCCAAAAAGGAGAAAGAACTTGCCGCCGTTCAGAAAAAGGCCACGCTCACGAAAGAAGCTCTCATTCATGCGCGCGATCTGGACTATATCGGCAAACGCACCTTTCTCGGCAACTACTCGCTGACCGAAGAAGAATTCTCCAAACTGAAAAAACAGGCCGACCACGGCTATATGATGGACGTGGAGAACCGCCGCCTAAAAGAAGAACTTTCCACCGCCAAGAAAGAAGCTGTTCGTTGGAGCAACAAGTACCATGATCTGTGGTACGATGTGAAACCCTATCTGGATGCGCTCCACCGTGCGCCTGAACTGGTGCGCGGCTTTCTGGAAAAGATTCTTGCCCCCAAGCAGGAGCGCACCATGAATGTGCCGCAGCGAAACCGCAAGCGTGGGCAGGATATGGAACTTTGATTTTCGGAGGATACTGAATGGATAAAAGAAGCACTGATATGATGAACGATGCGATTGACCTTTGCTCCTGTTATGAGCCCATTTGTGAACCACCTGCCAATTTACTCGAAGAATGGCAGGATTCGGAGTACGCAGGTCCCGAACCTACTCTTGAGAACACGTCTTACTATGTTAAAGAGCCAGACGGTACGCTCTATTTTTACTGTGGCAATACCAAAATCAAAATGACCGAACATTTCGCAGAAAATGGAAAATCAGTCGGCACACTGCTGGAAGATGTGATTCAATATTCAGCTAACCGATGCGCCTGATGATAAAAACGAATTGAATCCAGCCCACACTTACGGTATAATGAAAACAGAAGTATTGTAAGCGTGGGCTGTTTCTTTTAAGAAGGAGGCTCTATTATGAAACAGCCGAACAATACGATGATTTATAACACTGCACTGTACCTTAGACTAAGCCGTGACGATGAATTGCAGGGTGAAAGCGGCAGTATCCAGACCCAACGCATGATGCTTCGTCAGTATGCAGAGGAACACGGGTTGACCGTTATTGGCGAATATATCGATGATGGTTGGTCTGGCACCAACTTTGACAGGCCGGGCTTTCAACGGATGATCGACGATATTGAGGAAGGCAAAATCAACTGCGTTGTAACAAAGGATTTATCCCGTTTAGGTCGAAACTATATTCTGACAGGTCAGTACACGGAAATCTACTTTCCGAGTAAGGGTGTCCGCTACATTGCTGTCAACGATAATGTGGACACTCTTAACGGCGAAAGCGAACTCGCTCCGTTCCTGAACATCTTGAATGAGATGCACGCTCGTCAGACCAGCAAGAAAGTCAAGGCCGCTATGCGGACAAGATTTGCAAACGGTGCGCACTATGGTGCATACGCTCCTCTGGGATATATCAAAGACCCCGACAAGTCAGGTCATCTTCTGGTAGACCCGGAAACGAAGTGGATCATTGAGAAGATTTTTGATCTTGCGGTGCATGGACACGGTGCGGCCAGCATCACCCACATTTTAGTAGATGAAAAAGTTCCCACTCCCGGCTGGTTGAATTTTCAGCGGTACGGCACATTTGCCAACATCTATGCAGGAACATCGGAAGAGAAGTCCTACGCATGGACAGTAGCACAGGTCAAAAGTATCCTAAAAGAAGAAACCTATATCGGTCACAGCGTTCACAATAAGCAGAGCAACATCTCTTTCAAGAACAAGAAAAAGGTGCGGAAGCCGCAGGAAGAATGGTATCGTGTGGAGAACACCCACGAAGCTATTATCTCCGAGGATGTGTTCCGACAGGTGCAGGAGCAGATTGCTCATCGCCGTAGAAAGCAGAAAGACGGAACAACGCAAATCTTTTCCGGGCTTGTAAAATGTGCGGATTGCGGCTGGTCGATGGCCTATGGTATGAACAAACAGAACAAAATGCCCTACGGCTATTACCATTGCAGCAAAAATGGACAGGGTCTTCACCAGTGTTCTATGCACTATATTCGGTATGACGTGCTGTACACCTATGTTTTGGCAAGAGTGCAGTATTGGTCGCAGCAAGCACAGCAGGATGGAGATAAACTCTTACAGCGTCTATTAAATGCCAGCGACAAAGAACGCAACACCGCCAAGAAAAGGCAAACTGCCGAACTCAAAAAGGCCACAAAGCGTAAGGCAGAGGTGGATAACCTGTTCGCCAAAATGTACGAGGACTGGTCTGTTGGACGTATTACAGAGTACAATTTCAATATGCTGTCCGAAAAGTATCAGTCCGAACAGCGTGAACTGGATGAAAAGATTCAAGAACTTCAGGCCGAACTTGATGCAGCCGTTCAGACCGCTGTTGACGCTGAAAAGTGGATTGAGTTGATGAAAAAGTACGTCAATCCCACCCAGCTGACCGCCGAACTTCTAAATGCTCTGATTGAAAAGATTCTCATTCACGAAGCTGTCAAGCATGAAGATGGTACCAGAGAACAGGAAGTTGAAATTTTCTACCGTTTTATCGGCAAAGTCGAGTGACGCATTATAAAAGGTGTGCAATCGAATGGTTGCACACCCAGTACATAACCAATATCTTTAAGTGAGGGATTCTCCGGTTTCGTATTTTGATAAGGTCTGGCGGGTCACTCCGATTTTTTCCGCCAGTTCGTCCTGCGAAAAGCCGTGGAGCTTCCGCAGGGAAATCAGATTATCTTGAAACATGGTTTTTCTCCTTTTTGATTCCAAGGACGCACCAGCGCAGAATGGGGATCCGGCTGATGAGTTCATTCAGCAGAAACGCGCCCACAAAGGCACCGATGCCCACCAGCAGATAGACCAGAACTTCCGGCGTGTTGGGGGCGTGTTCGTGCAGTTCATACGAGATCACAGCAATAGGCAGATAATGAAAAATGTACAACCCCCATGACTTCTTCGCCATCCAGTGTGTGAATGCGGTTGAGATGTCAGCATAATTTCTCATCGTTGTAAGGATACCAAGAATGGCGAACCAGCAATAGACGCAGGCGTGAATATTATTCAAAACTGGTGCGATGGCGTAATTTTCGCCAAAATAGCGCAGGGTGTACGAAATGCCAAGGACAGCCAAGACCAAGTCAAACATCCACCACCACTTGCACAGCCGTTCCATTACTTCCTCGTGGGAAAACAGAAAATAGCCTGCAAAGAAGCAGAATCCATAAATACCAAACCGATAAACGGTGACGACCGGGGTGTTCAATACCTGTGCCGAACCATAAACAACGATCGTCAGCATCAGAATACTCCAGACCGGTGCTTTGGAACAGAAGTTCCAGACCCGGTCTTTTTCAATTTTCCGAACCACAAGCAAAAGCAAGGAGAACAGCCAGAGCATCTGGATGTACCACAGAGGTCCTACACCAGACAGCACGGTGATCAGATATACGATAGGCAACGGAAGGTCAGCAATGTTCAGTCCGCCGCCAATTTTCAGGTTATAGATACCAAGAAGCCACTGGAACACGAACAATCCAATCGTGGACGGAACCAGCAGCTTGCGGGTTTTATCTTTCACAAATTGTTTTGTGGTATGGCTTTGCAGGTAGTACCGTGCGCTCATTCCCGACACAACAAACAGCAATGCCATGAACCAAGGGTAGACCAGATATTGAAAGCAATCCTGTAACTGATGCTCCCGGAAGGGACCGATCACACCAAAAGGCTGCACGCCATTGAACATATAGACCACATGGTAGATCACAACCAAAACCACCGTCATCCAGCGAATGTTATCCAGATACAGCTTCCTTGCAGGGTTCATGATATTCCCACCTTTGCAATGATTTTTAACACAGTATAGCACAAAGTCTTTTTCTTTGCGACCAACTTTCCTTGGCAAAAACATTCGGTTCATGTTAAGATTCGTTGCGGCTCATCTGAATTTGCAAACGAAACGAAAGACTGCGCCGTATAAGGAACACAGCTTACGCAAACAGGGCATTCGTCTATACAAATGCTATTTTGATTTGCAAAATGCCTTGCTATAACGCCATGCCAACGAAAGAGACAAAGACGATCGTTCAATGAACGATGGATTTGCCTGCATTCTTGCAACAAAAAACGCAGCGCACCCCAATTCTATGGGCTGCACTGCGTCTTTGCATCTGGCGTCTTGCTCCGTTCAATTATTCTGCTGCTAATTTCAAAAATTTCTTGTCCGACTGGATGCTCTGGGTCACAAACTTTCCATCCCGGAACAATGCGTATGTCGTGACAGGTGCGGGCACATTCTGTGCCGTCTCTTTCTCGGTGATGTGGATGGCTTTGAACGGGATCCCATGTTCCTTTGCCGCCTCCTGCACCTTTGGCACCCAATAACAGGTGTAGGGGCACTGGTCGGTATAGTAGAGGACAAAGCCATTTTCCTCCACCTTGGGATGCTTGGCGCAGGTCTTGAATTTGGGCGGCTGGGCACTCTCTGCAAGGGGCAGGTACATGAGGTTGATGCCGCAATCGGAGATGTCCGAGACCCTGAAGCCCTTGTGGGTCAAAAACTTGGGGTCAGCGAGAAATTCCCGTTTGCGCCCCTCTGCACACAGAATGCAAACACCGTTTTTGCCCTGTGCCCTGGCATCCCGAAGGCATTCTTCCAGCAGTTCGCCGGAATAGCCGTGCCCTTTCAGGGAGCCGGAGACCCACAGACAGTTGATATAAAGCCAGCCTGCCGCATCAATGGGCACCCATGCGTTTTCCGCCGGGATGTACTCGATAAAGCATTTGCCCCGCTCTGCACTGCGGTAAAAAACCAGCCCCTCCTCAAAGCGCTGCTTGAGCCATTCCTTCTTGGCAAGGCTCTGTTTGCCGGACATGGCGCAGCAGATGTGTTCCCTGTCGATGTTTTCTTTTGTGATTCGGATATACTCCATCGAAGCGTCCTCCTATATCCTTATGCTTTTTCCGGCACAGTTTCTTCCATTTTTCCGTCTTTGAAGCGGATCACGCAGGTATACCTGCATTTGGGGCAGAACAGTGGAAAATCTTCCAATACCGTATGCTCCCGGATCATGGTGCGTGTTTTGCTGCCGCACTTCGGGCAGCGTATCCAATCCGTTTTATCCATTGTTCGGTCCTTCCTTCTGGATTCCTCCATCCAAAACTCTTTGGGGGTGCGGCACCGCAGCAAAGCTTCTTCCGCACGCTCTGGAGCGACCTATTCTGCCGTTACCTTCCTGCTCTCACTCCCTTCCCTGAAAAGAATATAGCACACAGCGCCCGGATGTTCCACGCTGTGAGCCGCAAGTTGTAAAAATCAGGGGGTAAGCTGCAAAAAGCCGCTGTGCCGCAGAGCGTTTCTACGACACAGCGACCTTTTCGTTTTTGGCTGCGGCTTACCGCATCCGTCCATCGCCGCCCATCAAGGCGGTCATTTCCTCAATGTAATCCAGCGGGAACGGCGGAGAGCACAGGGGCTTCATGGCAATGCTCATGAGTTTCATGGGGTTGTCGTCTGCCGCCACCCGGTTGGAGCTGAGTTTTCCGCAGCGTTTGCAGCGGTGGATGATCGCCCACTCGCCGCCTTTGCGTACCCAGACTGCCACCGGCTCCATGATGCCGCCGCAGTCGGAGGCACGGTCGCCGGGTTCTTCGTCCACATGAAGGCTGGACAGGCAGTTGGGGCAATGGTTGCGGTGGTCGCTGCCGGCATTTTGCGGGGTGCAGACCCGTCCGCAGATTTTGCAGGTAAAGGTGTCGTTGCAGGCGTGGGTCTTATAGTAACCTTTTTCAAAGGTCTTGCGTTTGTTTTCACGATTCATGGTAATATCCTCCTGAAGAATTGTGTCTGTTCGTCTTCGGGAGGAGTGGCTTGTGGTATCTGCCAGACCTCCCGGTCAGCCCACAAGTCCCAGTGCAAATGTTGTATGTTTCAAAAAGCTCTCCTTTGAAATCATTGTTCATCATGCGTCCCGGAAAAGTTATATTTTTCGCACATTTTCTATTGACATGCTCTGTGCCATGTGATATATTTATCACACAAGGTGTGCGAAATTTCTCACCTCGCTTTTTACTGTTTTTATCTTCACTCACAAGAAAGGAACTTTCCCATGAAAAAAGTCACGTTGAAAGAACTGGTCGCCGGCAAGATCATCTTTGCCGTTCTGGTCGCGCTCTACTACTGGATGTGGGCACGGAACGACTGGAAGGATTTTTATCCCACTATCCAGACCGTTGTGGGTGGCTTCACGTTCTGGTATTTTGCATTCCACGCTATCCGGGTGCGGAAATATAAGCAGGAAGCTGCCGACGAAATGGCCGAGGCCAATCTCCACCGATGCGACAGCATCTGTCTGAAGGTCTGCATGGCCGCCCTGATTGGGATTGGCTTTGCCTGTGCCATCGGTCGGCTCGTGCTTACCACCGAGGTCATCGGCTACTGCCTGATGGGGACGCTGATCCTGATTGAAGTCGTGCGCACGGTTGCATTCTGGCTGATGGACGAGAAAGGACTCTGAGCATGGCACTGGTCACAAAACTGAAAGAATACCGGGAGCGGGACAATTTCAAGCAGGCGGAGCTGGCCGAGCTGGTCGGGGTACGCCGGGAAACCATTGTCAACCTTGAAAAAGGCAAGTACAACCCATCCCTGAAACTGGCGATGGACATTGCAAAGGTCTTTCACACCACGGTGGAAGAATTGTTTGCGTATACAGAGGATTAAAAAGACGCAGTGCAGATTATGGCAGGGCCGTAACCGGCACTGCGTCTTTGCGTCTGGCTGGCTTTCAAATAACGATAATGTGATAATGTTTGCGTTTGCGCAACGAAGTGGAGCAATGAAGTCCCCAATGGGGACTTTAAGTGACAGGGCGGTCTCGCGTCAGCGTGATGGAGGGGCTTGTCCCGACAAGCTCCGCATTGATGATACTTTCCCGTCTGCACTTGGGGCAGAACAGCGGAAAGTTACGCAATACCGTGTCCGGGAGCAAGCGTGCGCGAGTCTTTGCGCCGCAAATAGGACACAAGATCCATTTTTCATCTGCTGTATTCATTTTTCACCTCGTTCGATGTTAAAGGTACGGAAGAACAGCTTTACATGGGCGTCCAGCTTTGCAAGGCTTTCGGCTTCCCGTTCCGGCTGGCGGTCGCAGACACTCAGCAGGACGATGATCGGTGAAACATACATCCACGCCAGCGTATCCGGGTCCTCGTTTCGCAGTTCGCCGTTTGCAACCAGCCCACGGAAAATGCCTGCATGGTAGGAGATCATCCAATCCACATAGCGTTTGGAAAGCAATTCGGCAAATTTGGGGGAACGGAACTGCTCCAGCGTCATCATCCGGCGGAACTGACTGATGGTTTTATCGTGCAGGGAATAAAGGAAGATCTGCCGGACCTTCTCTGCCAACAATTCTTCCGAGATGTGCGAGAACACCGGGATATCCTTTTGGGCATCCTGTACATGGACTGAGATCTCTGCGGTGTCTTTTTGGTAGTGCGCCGAAGTTGTCTCCAAAATTGCATCAAAAATCGCCTGCTTGCTGGGGAAATGGTTGTACAGCGAGGGCGCCTTGATGCCCACCGCCTTTGCGATTTCGCCCACACTGACGGCATCGTATCCCTTGGTCGAAAACAGTTCCAGAGACTTTTCCAGAATGCGCTGCTTGGTATCTTCCATTTCCCTTCGCCTTTCACTAACTAATATTCGTTAGCTATACTATAATCAAAAAAGTTTCCATTGTCAAGAGGGTTTTTAAGACAATGGAAACAAAATCGCATCCGCAGCCCGGCGGCATCTGCGATTACTTCAGCACTCTCGGTACCAGACAGCCCACCGCCGGTCTTGTACTTTGAAAAGATCTGGCGGGTCACGCCGACTTTTTCCCCCGGTTCACAGGATATATTCCATCTGCCGTTCCTTTGTTTTCATCCCCATTTTTTCGTAAAAATGCTCTGCCGGGGTGTTTCCTGCCCAGACGTTCAGGGTCACCTCATAGCAGCCCTGCTCTTTTGCCTGCTGCTTCACATATTCAAACAGACTTTCCCCGATGTGCTGTCCCCGTGCCTGCTGGTCAACGCACAAATCATCGATGAACAGCGACTTAAAGGGCACCATATTCGTAGAAAATGGCTGCTCCTGCATTTGACAGAAGGCATAGCCCATACACACATCGCCCTCGTTCACGGCAACGTAGATGGGTTTGTCCTCCTGCTTCAGAAGCTCCGCCAGCTCACAGGCGGTGTACTTGGTGGTGCCGGGGATAAAAACATCCGGGCGGATCTCTGCATGGATCTGCAGCACCTGCCCCAGCAGCGCAATAAGTCTGGGAATATCTTTTTCCTCTGCCTTACGGATCTTCATTTTACCTTCCCTCAAATCTTTCTCAGAGCCGCTCGTTTTCTGCGGCGGTTCCTGCAAAGATTATACCACGTTTGCCTCCAAAGCGGTATAGGTCTGCCCTGTGCATTTCATCCGGAATTTTTCCGTCAATAGAAATAGTGACCACCTGCCACGGAATGCACTTTCCGCAGGTCTGCAACACCAACCCGCCCTGCAAAACAAAAAAGCTACGAAGCATCGAATTTTCATCGACGTTTCGTAGCTTTTAAGCTGGTGCGAGGGAGGGGATTTGAACCCCCAAGGATAAACCACACGCACCTCAAACGTGCGCGTCTGCCAGTTCCGCCACCCTCGCATACCTGTTCAATTGTTGCAATCCCGATCTTCTGAGGTGGGAAGCCGTGTTGTGCGGGCTGCTTGAATATATTATCATATCCAGCCGGAATAGTCAAGCATTTTTCAGGTTTTTCATAGATTTTTTTTGCCAACATATTTTAGTAAAAGCCACAAACTCAAAAAGAAACACAACAGGGAGGTTTTGTTCATGCGATCATCTGCACCCCATTCCGGACGGCGGCAGGGTCTGCCCTTCTTTCTGTTCCTTGCAGGGGTCCTTGCCTTTTTGCTGGGGACCCGGTTCCCTGCGCAGACAGTTTTCCTGTGCGCCGGCAGCGACCTTACAGCCGTCCCCGACACTGCTCCCTTTTCTTCTGCGCCGGTCTTTGCCTCCGGCGCCGGAGAGGACGCCGGGGACAAGTGGGTCTGTCTGACCTTTGACGACGGACCCAGCAAGACCACCCCTGCCGTGCTGGAGGCGCTGGACGCCGCCGGGGTCCACGGCACCTTTTTTGTGGTCGCCACCGGGCACAACCAGAAGTACCTTCCCCTGCTCACCCAGGCCGCTGCCGCCGGGCACCAGATTGCCCTCCACTCTGCCTCCCATGAGTACAGCGACATCTACCGCAGCTCTGACGCCTACTGGCAGGATATTGCGCTGCTGAAGGAGCGCATCGCCCCCTATGTGGACCCGGAGGGCATCCGGTACCTGCGGTTCCCCGGGGGCAGCACCAACACCGTGAGCCGCCGCTACGGAGGCAAGGGGCTGATGCAGCAGCTGAAGTCCGAGGTGGAGCAGAAGGGCTGGCAGTGGGTGGACTGGAACGTCTGCGCCGAGGACGCTGTGGGCGGGCATCCCGATGCCGACACCATCTACCGCAACGTGGTGCGGGAGACCGGAGAGCAGACCCGCTGCGTGGTGCTGATGCACGATTCTGCCACCACCGGCACCACTGCTCAGGCGCTGCCGGAGATCATCCGGTGGTATGCCGACAGGGACTACCGTTTTCTGACCGTAGAGCAGGCGCTGCCTCTGGGCTGAGAGGGCTTACAGCCACTTCTCAAACCAGCGCCCTGCCAGCACACCGACAGCTGCCAGCGCCCCCAGCCAGAGCCAGTCTGCCCCGCCGGTGACCACCCAGCCCGCTGCCAGAATGACCGCAAAGGTGCACGCCGCCGGCAAAAGGACCCGCAATACCCGCAGCAGCTTTTCCCGCCAGGGCGGCAGCCCGGTGCCCAGCTGCTCCGGATGCAAAGCGTCGCAGCAGATCTGGTCCCGGTATTTGCCCTGTATGCGGTACGCCCGGTACTCCGTGCCGTCCAGCGAGAACTCCGGGTACATTCCCTCTTTGGTCATGCCGAGCTGCATTCCCTGCTCCTCTGCGTATTGCTGCAGCGCCGCCGTGAATTCCCCGGGGGTGTTGATGCTGCCCTCCGGGATGAAGAAAAAGTGTTTCTGATGCTGTACCTGCCCCAGAGTGCGGTAATCCCGGAGCCAGTCGGTATAGAACGTCCCGGCGGGTGCCGGTTCCTCCATCCGGCTCAGGCAGGCGTCCACGTCCAGAGTCGCCGCCTGAGGCTCCTGCTGCGCCAGTTCCGTGCAGAAACGTGCCGCTGCGGCAAGCTGCTCCGCCTGCTGTTCCAGTGCCTTCTGCTGGGTCTGCAGCGCCTGCTGCAGGGGCTGTTCCCCTTCCAGCACCGCCCGGATGGTGGGCAGGGGCACCGCCAGCATCCGCAGCATCCGGATGAGCTTGAGGGTGCGGATATTCTCCGGCGTATAGTCCCGGTAATCGTTGTACGGGTTCCTGCCCGGGGTAAGAAGCCCTTCTTTTTCGTAAAAACGGATGTTGGGTGCAGAGACTCCGCTCTGTTCCGAAGCCTTTTTGATGTTCATTTGCTTCACCTCCGCCCATACATTACACCTTAAAGCCGGTTGAAGGTCAAGGGTCTGGGCAAAAAAACAGAGCCGCGGCACAAAAAGTGCAACGGCTCTGCTTTTATGGTCTCAGCTTCTCAGATCCAAAGATCAGTCTGCCTGCTGGCAGAACACAGAGAAGGTGCGGTATGCCATGTATAGGTCGGTCTTGTGGATGACCTCAAAGGGTGCGTGCATGGACAGCACCGGCACGCCGATGTCCAGCACGGGGATGCCGCGGTTTGCCACATACTTGGCAATGGTACCGCCGCCGCCCAGATCCAGACGACCCAACTCACCGATCTGCCATGCCACCTTGTTGGCGTCCAGCAGGCGGGTCACATCGCCCACCAGCTCGGCGTTGGCGTCGCTGGCAGCGCTCTTGCCCCGGGCACCGGTGTATTTGAAGATCGCCACACCGCGACCGGCGTAGGTGCCGTTCTGCTTCTCAAAAGCGGAAGCCCAGGTGGGGTCGTAGGCAGCGGTCACGTCGGCAGACAGGCAGACGCTGTGCTGGAAGGCGATGATGTCGTCCTGTCCGGCAGCGCGGCACAGCTGCTGCATGAAGTGGAACACGTACATGCTCTGCATACCGGTGACGCCGTCGGAGCCGATCTCTTCCTTATCGGTAAGGACGCAGATGGTGGTGCGGACCGGGTTCTTGGTCTCGATCTCTGCCATCAGTGCGGGGTAAGCGTCCACACGGTCGTCGTGACCGTAGCCGCCGATCAGAGAGCGGTCAAAGCCCACGTCACGAGCCTTGTGTGCAGGAACAACCTCGATCTCGGCACGGGTGAAGTCCCGCTCGGTGATGCCGTACTTCTCATGGAGCAGGATCATGGTGTTCAGCTTGACAGCTTCCTTCACGTCCTCTTCCTCCACGGGGTCGGAGCCCAGGAGCACGTTCAGCTCCTCTGCCTTGATGCCCTCGCTGAGCTTGCGCTCGTTCTGCTCGGCACCCAGATGGGGCAGCAGGTCGGTGATGCAGAACACGGGATCCTGCTCATCCTCGCCCACAGCAAAGTTCACCACAGAGCCGTCGGCACGGGTGAACACGCCGTGGATCGCCAGAGGGATGGTCGCCCACTGATACTTGCGGATACCGCCGTAGTAGTGGGTGCGGAAGTAGCTGAAGTGCTCGTCCTGATACAGGGGGTTGGGACGCAGGTCCAGACGGGGGCAGTCGATGTGGGCGATCGCCAGACGGAAGCCCTCTTCAAAGCTCTTGGTGCCGATGGTGGCGGCGACCACAGCCTTGTGACCCTGGATAAAGTAGATCTTATCGCCGGGGGCGTAGACCTTCTTGGGGTCAAACAGCTGGTAGCCAGCCTCCTTCAGCATCTTTTCGCTGACAGCAGCTGCCTCCCGCTCGGTCTTAGCGGCATCCAGAAATGTCTTGTAGCCCTCGGCAAAGGCTGCAGCAGCTGCCTTGACCTCTGCCTGCTTGTCGGCGGCATACTCCGGAGTGTACAGCAGTTTTTCCGCGTACTGCTTGGCGGTCATTTTTTCACTCATGGGTTTTCTCTCCTTGTTTTTATCATTTGCCTGCGTAGATGCGCTGATACGCTTCGTAGCAGGCGGTGATCTTGTTTACATAGTGGTGCATCTGCCGGTACGGGAAGCCCTGCAGGGTCAGCCCGTCTGCAGAGTGTTCTTCCATCCGCAGCAGATTGTCCACCGTGCCCCATCCGCTGTGGTACGCCGCTGCGGCGGTGGCAACGTCCCCGTTGTAGCGCACCATGCACAGGTGCAGGTAGTAGCAGCCGAACCGGATGCTCACCGCCGGGTCGTAAAGATCCCCAAAGGTCAGATCCTCCTCCGCTGCGATCTTGCTGCGCAGCCACAAAAAGGTCTCCTCGGTCATCTGCATCAGCCCCCGTGCCTCCACGGCAGAGGTGGCGTCGGGGTCAAAGCCGCTTTCGGTGCGGATAAAGGCGTCCACCAGCAGCGGGTCCAGCTCATAGGTCTGCGCCCACTGGTCCACCAGTGTCTGGTATTTGCGGGGGTACAGCAGCCGCTGCCCCTGCCGCCACAGCCGGGGCAGACCTGCATACAGCAGGGCGAACGCCAGCAGCAGGGCGGCAAGGCGCACCGGCAGCCGGCGGGTGCCTTTGCGGCGTCTGGGGTATACCGTTTGCTTTTTCAAAACCCGGTGTTCACACCCCTTCCGTCAGAAGTTCTGTGCAGAGGGCGGCGGCAGCAGCCTGCAGCTGCCCCAGTGCGCCGTCGTTGCACAGGATGTAGTCTGCCTTTTGGGTCAGGGTCTGCTCCGGGGTCTGGGCGTTGAGCCGCCGTGCCGCCATCTCCGGGGAGATGCCGTCCCGTGCCACGATCCGTGCCACACTGGTGGCAAAGGGTGCCGTCACCACGCACAGCCGGTCGCATTCCTGCTGTGCCGCTGTGCCCACGATGACTGCCCCGTCCAGCACAAAGAGACGGTGTCCCGCCTGCTCTGCCTGCTGCTTTGCGGCACGGATCCGCCTCAGGATCTCCGGGTGGGTCATGCCGTCCAGCGCCGCCTTGCCCTCCGGGGTGGCAAAGGCACGGTCTGCCAGCAGGCGGCGGTCCAGACTGCCGTCGGGGTGCAGGATATCCGCCCCGAATCGCTGCGCCAGCCTTGGCAGCAGCGGGGAACCCGGCAGCAGGATCTCCCGGCTGATCTGGTCTGCATCGGCAAGGGGCACACCCCTGGCGGCAAACACCGCTGTGACGGTGGATTTGCCGCAGCCGCTGCGTCCGGTAATACCCAGCGTGATCATAGGTCGATCACCCGGAACGCCGCCGCCCGGATCAGGCGGTTGTACACCGCCATGGAAAGTCCGTCCTTCCGGGGACAGCGGGCGTAGACCACCCCGTCCCCCTGCTCATCCAGCGCCCGGAGGGAGCGGAAGATGTGCTTTGCCTGATCGGCACCGTCCCCTTCCCGTCCGTATTCCACGCAGGGCACCCCCAGTTTTTCTGCCTCGCCGGTAAAGCACAGGCAGCTGGGGTTCTGGTCCCGGTGGGCGTCCACATACGCCTTGAACTGTTCAAAGCTGCCGTTCAGCAGGGTCACATCTGCCTTGGGGGCGTAGTGCTTGTATTTCATGCCGGGGCTGCGGACCACCGCTCCCTCCGGCAGTTTTTCCAGGATCGCCTTGGAGATCTCCACTTCCTCACCCAGTGCCTGTTCCAGCTCTTCCAGCGTGATGTGCCCGGGGCGGAACAGGGTGGGCTTCTCCCCCACCACCGACACCACGGTGCTCTCCACACCCACATCGCACTCGCCGCCGTCCAATATCAGGGGCAGGCGGCCGTCCATGTCGGTGAACACATCCTGTGCGTTGGTGGGGCTGGGCTTGCCGGAAAGGTTGGCGCTGGGTGCCGCAAAGGGGCAGCTGCTCTTTTCGATGACCGCCCGTGCCACCGGGTGGCTGGGCATCCGGATGCCCACAGTATCCAGCCCGGCGCAGCACTCCGCCGCCACCTCCGGACCCCGGGGCATGATGATGGTAAGGGGACCAGGACAGAAGGCTGCCATCAGCAGCTGGGCACGCTCCGGCACCTCGCTGACCAGACCCGGCAGCATCTCGGGACCGGTGACGTGGACGATAAGGGGGTTATCCTGCGGGCGTCCCTTTGCCTCAAAGATCCGCTTTACCGCCTCGCCGTTCCGGGCGTCTGCGGCAATGCCGTACACCGTCTCGGTGGGCAGCGCCACGATCTCGCCCTGCCGCAGCAGAGCGGCGGCTTTTTCGATGCTTTCTGCCTCATTGGCAGGCAGCACTTCGGTTTTCAGTTTCATGGGTATCATCGCTCTTTCTATCTATATAGTAGCCTCGCCGTTCAGGACGTTGTGCCCTGTTCGTTGAGTTTTTGCAGTTTTTCGGTCTGTTCCCGGGTGGCAAGGGCGTCAATGACCTCGTCCAGATTGCCGTCCATGATCTTTGCCAGATTGTGGACCGTAAGCCCGATGCGGTGGTCGGTGCAGCGGTCCTGCGGGAAGTTGTAGGTGCGGATCTTCTCGCTGCGGTCTCCGGTGCCCACCTGCCCCTGCCGGTTGGCGTTGATGGCGTCCTGCTGCTCCTTCTGCTTTTGTGCCAGCAGACGGCTGCGCAGGATCTCCAGCGCCTTATCCTTGTTCTGGAACTGGCTGCGCTCGTTCTGGCACTCTACCACCGTGCCAGTGGGGATATGGGTCACCCGGATGGCGCTGGAGGTCTTGTTGATGTGCTGTCCTCCTGCGCCGGAGGAACGGAAGGTGTCGATGCGCAGGTCCTTCATATCCAGGGCAAAGTCCACTTCCTCCGCCTGCGGCATCACCGCCACGGTGGCGGTGGAGGTGTGGATGCGCCCCTGGGTCTCGGTCTCCGGCACCCGCTGGACCCGGTGGACCCCGCTTTCGTACTTAAAGCGGTTGTAGGCACCGGCGCCATCCACCGAGAAGATCGCCTCTTTTACGCCCCCCAGCTCGGTCTCGCTGAGGTTCAGCATCTCCAGCTTCCAGCCCCGGCTCTGGACATACATGGTGTACATCCGCAGCAGGCTGTGGGCAAACAGCGCCGCCTCCTCGCCGCCGGCACCGCTGCGGATCTCCACGATGACGTTTTTGCCATCGTTCACATCCTTGGGCAGCAGCAAAATTTTGAGATCTTTTTCCAGTCTTGCCACATCCTGACTTTTTTCGCCGATCTCCTGCTGTATCATCTGCTTGAAGTCCCCGTCCAGCGCCTCCGGTTCTTCCAACAGTGCCTTTGCCTGGGTCAGATGGTCCCGGGCGGTCTGCCATGCCCGGTAGGTCTGCACCACCGGCTCCGCCTCGTGGTACTCCCGCATCAGCTTGCGGAACAGTGCCGGGTCGGCGGCGGTGTCGGGCTGGTTCAGCCGGACGGACAGTTCTTCAAACCGACGGCAGACGGTATTCAATTGGGTAAAAAGGTCGGGCATATCCGGCAGTTCTCCTTGGTCAGTTTTCGGCGGGGATTGCGCCGGCACTAGACCGTACCGGGTTTGACCACCTTTTTGATGTTCTTTTCGATCTTGGCACGGGGCAGCATCACTTCCCGCCCGCAGCCGGTGCAGCGGATCTTAAAATCCATGCCCACCCGCAGCACCTCAAAGCTGGAAGCCCCGCAGGGGTGCTTTTTGCGGGTAAGGATGGTGTCTCCCACAGCGATATCCATAGTACTGGTCGCTCCCTTCTGCCTGCCGCCGGGCAGGCGTCTGCCGCACAGCCGCCGCGCTCCGGCGGACTGCGCACACAGATATAGTATAATGCAAACTCACACAAAATGCAAATATCTGCAGGGGCGGGTGCATATGGTTTTTCCGTACAGAGCATCTGCACCCGGCAGATACAAGACCCAAAACGACACAGAAAGAGGAATGAACAATGATGCAAGCATACCGTACCGAATGCAACTACCGCTCTGCAGCCCGCCTGTCCCCTGCCGAGCTCCGCACTGCCGCCGCCAACCGTGAGATCCTGCAAGCCACCGCCCTTGCCTTTGACACCCAGCGGCAGCTGCGGTTTGAGATCGGCGGGGCAAAGGCGGTGATGCCCTTTGCCCAGTGCGCCGACGGTGCCGAGACCGGCGCAGTGCGGGATATCGCCGTGCTGACCCGGGTGGGGCGTCCCACCTGTTTTGTCATTGAGGGGGTGGACACCGATGAGACCGGGCAGCCGGTGTACCGGCTCTCCCGTGCCGAGGCGCAGCGGATGTGCAAGGCAGAGTATCTGGACGGGCTTGTGCCCGGAGACATCCTGCCCTGTGTGGTCACCCACATTGAGCCTTTTGGGGCGTTCTGCGATGTGGGCTGCGGCATCAGCGCCCTGCTGCCCATCGACTGCCTGTCGGTGAGCCGCATCTCCTCCCCGGCAGATCGGGTCAGCGTGGGGCAGCAGATCCTTTGCGTCATCCGGAACCGGGACCCTCAGGGGCGGTTCGTGCTGACCATCCGGGAGCTGCTGGGCACCTGGGCGGAGAACGCCGCCGCCTTTACCGTAGGCGAAACGGTGGTGGGCATCGTGCGCAGCGTGGAGGAGTACGGCACCTTTGTGGAGATCGCCCCCAATCTGGCGGGGCTGGCGGAAAGCTGCAGCGACCTTGTACCGGGGCAGGCGGTGAGCGTATACATCAAGAACATCCTGCCGGATAAAATGAAGATCAAGCTGGTCATCGTAAACCACAGCCTGAGCCAGCGTCACCGGTTTGCCCTGCGGTACTTTATCACCGAGGGGCATCTGGACCGGTGGGTCTATTCCACGCCGGAAAGCCCCAAGCGGATCGAGACCGATTTTTCCCCAGCGGCTTGCATTCCGCAGTAAAACCCTTTATACTAGGATGGAAAAGAACAGGAACCCCGGGCAGCCCCCGCCGCCCGGGATCGCAAAGGGGATGTATGGAACGATGACCGCCAACGATGCTTTTACTGCCGGTGTACGTCCCGGCGGACTCACCAGCAGCACCGAGATCCGGCTGCTGCTGTGCTATCTGGTGAAGAACGCCGGACCCATTACCCGGCAGGATATCGAAAATGCGCTTATGGAAGAAGCGCTGGTAAACTATTTCGAGATCGGCTCCTGTCTGGACGATATTGCCCGCCAGCAGCTGGTAACGGTAAAGGACAACACCTACACCATCACCGACAAGGGGCGCAAGGTGGCGCAGGAGCTTGCCTACGACCTGCCCCGCAGCGTCCGGGAGCGTGCCGTTGCCGCCGTGCTGCGGTGCCAGACCTGGACCCGCAAGGAGGCAAAGTACAGTGCCGGCATCACCGAAAAGGCAGACGGACACTGTACCGTCCGCTGCACCGTAAAGGGGCTGGACAGCGACCTGTTCCGTCTGGATCTGGGCACCCCGGACCGGCTCAGCGCCGAGCTGGTCAAAAAGCAGTTCATCCTCAAAGGCAACGAGATCTACCAGCTGCTGATCACAAAGCTCACCGAAGAAGAAAAATAAACCAGGGACCGCCGCACGGTTTTCGTGCGGCGGTCCCCTTTTTTCAGATCAGAATACAGATCAGTCCGGTACAGCCCTCGTTGATGACCCGCTCCAGGGTGCCTTGCAGCTGGGTACGTGCCTCCTGCGGGATGTGGAGCAGCTTGTTCTGCAGCCCCTCGTTGACCAGCTGATGGAGGCTTTTGCCAAAGATGTTGGACTGCCACAGCTGCACCGGGTCCTCCGCAAAGTCCGCCAGCAGCCCCTGCACCAGTTCCTGACTCTGCCGCTCGGTGCCCACGATGGGGCTCAGCTCGGTGTGGATCACCGCCTTCATCATGTGGATGGAGGGGGCACTTGCCGCCAACCGCACCCCGTACTGTCCCCCCTGCTGCAGGATCCGGGGCTGTTCCAGCTGCAGCTCCCCCATGGAGGGCATAACGATGCCGTAGCCGGTTGCCTCCACCTGCTCCAGGGCGCTGCGGACCTTTTCGTATTCCCGCTTTGCCTGCGCCAACTCCATGATGCAGGGCATCAGCCCCGCCTCGTCCCCGATCTCCAGCCCGGTCTGCTCGCTGAGGACCCGGTAAAACACCTCCGGCTTCAGCTCCACCCCGATGCGCACACTGCCGCCGGAAAGGTCCATGCTGGTGACCCGGGACCGCTGCACCGCCTCGCAGTCCAGCACGGCGGTGTTCTCCCCGGCGGGGATGTCCTTCATCCGGGCAGTGTTTTCTGCCAATTCCATGGCGGCGGCGTACACCTGCGCCTGCAGCCAGTGCCCGTTTTCCAGCCGGTTGATCCACCGGGGCAGGGCAAAATCCAGCTCCTGCACCGGAAATTCGTAAAGCACCTGCCGCAGGATGTCTCCCAGCGCTGCCGCATCCAGATCCACGCAGCTCACCGGCAGCACCTTGTGGCGGTAGTCCCGCTCCATACCGGCGGCAAGCTGTCTGGTCTCCGCCGCCTCCGGGTGGGTGCTGTTGAGCAGGATGAGGTAGGGCTTGCCCAGTTCCTCCAGCTCCTCTACCACCCGTTTTTCGGTTTTTGCGTAGCCCTCCCGGGGGATATCGCTGATGGAGCCGTCGGTGGTGACCACGATGCCGATGGTGGAGTGCTGGCAGATGACCTTGCGGGTGCCGGTCTCGGCGGCAAGGTCAAAGGGCACCTCCTCCGGGAACCAGGGGCTTTTGACCATGCGGGGTCTTGCGTCCTCCTCGTGTCCCATTGCCCCTTCCACCATGTAGCCCACGCAGTCCACCAGCCGCACCCGGCACTCGCCGCCGCCTTCCAGCTGCAATGGCACCGCCGTTTCCGGGATGAACTTTGGCTCGGTGGTCATGATGGTGCGCCCTGCCGCCGACTGGGGCAGTTCGTCCCGGGCACGGACCCGTGCCTGTGCCCCGGTGATGGCGGGAAGCACCAGCTCCTCCATAAAGCGCTTGATAAAGGTGGATTTGCCGCTGCGCACCGGTCCCACCACGCCGATGTAGATATCTCCGCCGGTGCGTGCGCCGATTGCCCGGCAGATGGTGCTGTTTTGCTGTTTGTCCAAGGCTGTTCTCCCCTTCCCCTTGCGTAGCGCACCGGACCCTGCGCCCTGTCCGCTCGGTGTATCCTATGAAAAGGCAGCGCTTATTATGCCGGGCGTATCTTCCCGGATCGCTTTTCACGGAGAGGGTAGTTTCCTGAGAGGTGAGGACGCCAAAGCAGACGCAAAAAGAGCTGCCGTGCAAAAACGCACAGCAGCTCCCGGAAAAGCTCTTATAAAATTACGGGGTCAGACGGTTGGGACCACGGAACAGGAACTCTGCATCCTTGATGCTCAGACCGCACAGCAGCATGGTCAGGCGGTCGATGCCCAGACCGAAGCCGCCGTGGGGCGGGCAGCCGTACTGGAAGAACTCCAGATAGAACTTGACGTCCTCGGCAAGACCCTTTTCCTCTGCCTGCTTCTTCAGCACCTCGTAGCGGTGCTCACGCTGGGCACCGGTGGTGATCTCCACACCGCGCCAGATCAGGTCGTAGCCCTGAGGCACGCCGTTCTCGTCCCGCATGTGGTAGAAGGCACGCTTCTCGGCGGAGTAGTCGGTGATGAACAGGAACTCGTGGTTGTAGTGCTTCTTCACCCACTCGTAGCTCAGGCGCTCTGCCTCGGTGGTCAGGTCGCCCTTTTCGCTCTCATCCACCTTGTAGCCGAACTCCTCTTCCAGACCCTTGTACAGGTCCTCCAGCTTCACCACCGGGAAGGGGGTGGTGGGCACGATGACTTCCTGCCCGAACATCTCCTTGATCTGGTCGCCGTAGCTGTCCTTTACTGCCTGCAGACCTGCTGCCAGCAGCTCCTCTTCCATCTTCATGACGTCCTTGAAAGAGGTGATGTAGCTGAACTCCAGATCGAAGCCGGAGAACTCGGTGGAGTGCTTGTTGGTGTAGCTCTTCTCGGCACGGAACACAGGACCGGTCTCGAAGATGCGCTCAAAGCCTGCCGCCATTGCCATCTGCTTGTAGAACTGGGGGCTCTGTGCCAGATAGGCGTTGCGGTCAAAGTAATCCACCTTGAACACCTCAGAGCCGCTCTCGCTTGCAGCAGCAATGAGCTTGGGGGTGTGGATCTCGATGAAGTTGCGGTCCAGCAGGAACTTGCGCATGGCGTTGACAAAGCAGCTCTGTGCCTTGAACATCAGCTGGTTCTCGTCGGTGCGCAGGTCGATCCAGCGGTAGTCGATGCGCTGGTCGATGCTGGAGCGCTCCACCGCCTTCTTTTTCTTGGTGGCAGCGATCTCCTTGCGGACGATGGGCAGGGGGTCTGCGATGCTCTCGATCTCAATGGCGGAGGGGATCATCTCGATGCCGCCCATCTTGACGTAATCGTTCTCCACCACCTTGCCGGTGACCGTAATGACGGAATCCGGGGTCAGCTGATCGATGGTATCCACCAGATCCGGGTGATCTTCCTTCTCCACCGTGATCTGCAGCTTGCCGGTAATATCCTTCAGCACGATGAATGCCATATACTTGCTGTTGCGCAGGTTCTCGATAAAGCCCTGCACCTTCACCGTACTGCCGATTTCCTTCTGGACCTCATTGATATAGGTGCGTTCCATAGGAATCCTCCTTATAAAGTCTTGTGTACTGTTTTATTATACGCTTTTCAGGGGATAAATCAAGGTCATTTCTTTTCTTCGTGGAGGGTGCCGGTGCCCCCTTCCACCACCCCGTCGTGGCGGAGCACGGCGGCAATGGTGCCAAAGAAGCACTTTACATCCAGCCCAAAGCTCAGGTGCTCCACATACCAGCCGTCCAGCTTTGCCTTTTCGGGGATCTCCAGCTCGTCCCGTCCGTGGATCTGCGCCCAGCCGGTAAGACCCGGACGCACATCGTTGGCGCCGTACTTGTCCCGCTGGTCGATAAGGTCGTACTGGTTCCACAGCGCCGGGCGGGGTCCGATGATCGCCATATCCCCCACAAAGATGTTCCACATCTGGGGCAGCTCGTCCAGACTGGTCTTGCGCAAAAAGTGCCCCATGCGGGTGATATACCGGTCCGGGTCCTGCAGCAGGTGGGTAGGCATATCGTGGGGGGTGTCGGTACGCATGGTGCGGAACTTGAGGATGTCAAAATGCTTTTTTCCCACCCCTACCCGCTTCTGCCGGAAAAACACCGGACCCGGGGAGTCCAGCTTGATTGCCACCGCCAGCAGCAGAAAAAGCCAGGACAGGCACAGCATGCCCAGTGCCGACAGCACGATGGCAAGAAAACGCTTGATACACTTCCGATACACAGAGATCCCTCCGTCTTTCTTTTTGATTTCCAAACGTATCCAGTATAACAGTCCGGCGGCGATTTTGCAATTCGTTGCGCCATCTTTTGCCGTTTTTCCGGTTTCCGGCGGGGCAGGACCATCCCGCCTTACCAAAGGTAAAGAAAATGTAAAATTTTTGTGACCTGCCCCCTTGTATTTTACCATGTTCGGCGTTATAATATGCTTTCGGTTACTCAGACAAAAAAACACCTGTTTTAACGATTTTTTAAGGAGGCGCATCTCTTTCATGGCACAGTCCAGCCGTACCGCAGACCTGACCAGCGGTCCTCTGCTCCAGAAGATCATCCTGTTTTCGCTGCCTTTGGCGGCATCCAGTATCTTGCAGCTGCTGTTCAACGCCGCCGACGTGGTGGTGGTGGGTCGCTTTGCCGGCAGCACCGCCCTTGCGGCGGTAGGTTCCAACGGTTCCCTCATCAACCTGCTGGTGAACCTCTTTGTGGGGCTTTCGCTGGGCGCCAACGTGGTGGCGGCACGCTGCTTTGGTGCCAAGGATGAGCAGGGCGTCCAGAACACGGTACAGACGGCGGTGACCCTGGGTCTTGTCAGCGGCGTTGTGCTGGCGGCGGTGGGCTTTTTTGCCGCCCGGGGGCTGCTGGAGCTTATGAGCTGCCCGGAGGACGTCATCGACCTGTCCACCCTGTACCTGAAGATTTATTTTATCGGTATGCCCATGAGCATGCTGTACAACTTCAGCTCCGCTCTGCTCCGTGCTGCCGGAGATACCAAACGCCCTCTGTACTGCCTTGCCGCCGCCGGTGTCATCAACGTAGTGCTGAACCTTGTGTTCGTCATCGGCTTTTCCATGAGCGTGGCAGGCGTGGCGCTTGCCACCATCATCAGTCAGGCAGTGTCAGCCTGCCTGGTCACCGCCATGCTGATGCGGGAAAAGGGTGCCCTGCATCTGGACCTGCGGCGGCTGGGCTTCCACAGCGGTGCCCTGAAGCAGATCCTGCTCATCGGCATTCCTGCGGGCTTGCAGAGCACCGTGTTCAGTCTGTCCAACGTGGTGATCCAGTCTGCCATCAACTCCTTTGGCTCCACGGTGGTGGCAGGCAACTCCGCCTCCGCCAATCTGGAGGGCTTTGTCTACACCGGCATGAACTCCTTTGCCCAGGCGGCGGTGACCTTTGCCAGCCAGAACATCGGTGCCCGGAAGTACGAAAATCTGGACCGGGTGGTGCTGGGCTGCCTGCTGTGCGCCGTGTGCACCGGCATCCTCATGGGCGGCGGCGCCGCACTGGCAGGAGGCACCCTGCTGCGGCTCTACTCCTCCGATGCAGCGGTGATCGCAGCGGGACTGGAGCGGCTCCATGTGATCTGCGGGGTGTACCTGCTCTGCGGCATCATGGACGTGCTGGCATACTCTCTGCGGGGCATGGGCTACAGTGTGCTGCCCATGGTGGTGAGCCTCATCGGCAGCTGCCTGCTGCGGATCTTGTGGATCGCCACGGTCTTCCAGCTCCACCGCACCCCCTTTATGCTCTACATCAGCTACCCCATCAGCTGGACCCTCACCGCTCTGGTGCATCTGGTCTGCCTCATGGTAGTGCGCCGGAAACTGCGCCGAAAGGCGCAGCTGCTGCAGGCGGCATAAGCTTTTGGGACCCTGCTCTGCCGGACACCCCCGGCGGGGCAGGGTCTTTTGCTGCCCGGAAAAGGAGGCTCCAAAATAAAATCGTACTTTTCCCCAGATTCCGGTACAAATGCCGCTTTCATAAATGGCAAACTGTGTTATAATAAAGGAGAAGGTCTTGTCGGCAGGTGTCGGAATCTGTCTGCGACCTAGTGCGGCGGGTCTCCCCGCCTGTGAACGGAGGAACCAAGATGAAGGAATCCACACTCGCCTCTTCCAGCCGACTGGGCGGTGCTGTCATCAGCGACCGGGTCGTTGCAAGCCTGCTGGAGGAACTGCGCACCGGACGCTATGCTGCCGCCGACCGCCTGCCTGCAGAGGTCGACCTTGCCGCCGAGATGGGGGTGAGCCGCACAGTGATCCGGGATGCCCTCAGCGAAATGGAGCGTGCCGGTTATGTGGAACGGGTGCGGGGCATTGGCACGGTGGTAAACCGCACGGTGCTGGGGCTCAGGAGCCGTCTGGATCAGAAGCTGGAGTACTATCCCCTGATCCGCAGCTTTGGCAGCTACCCCCACGCCGACGGCATTCAGGTATTCCCCATCCGTGCCGGGGAGGAACTGGCGCAGGATCTGGCGATCGCCCCGGGGGATGAAGTGATCTGCATCAAAAAGCGGATCCTTGCCGACACCACCCCGGTGATCTACTCCATCGACTATCTGCCCCGGAACCTTTTTGGCACCCGGGACTACACCCGCATCGACCTTACCGGCGGAGTGTTTGATATTCTGGAGCGGGAATGCCACCAGCAGATCTCCTCCAACGTCGCTCACCTGAAGGCAAGCTGCGGCGATGACGCCATCCGCTCCGCCATGCGCCTTGCGCCGGGGGAGGCAATGCTGCTGCTGGATGAGATCTGTTTCAATCGTTTGTGCCGCCCGGTGATGCGTTCTCTGAGCTACTACACAAACTTCTTTGATTTTTCCATTTTACGCAAACTGCTTTGATTTAACGGAGGGAATGTAACCATGCGTCATCTGATCGACCCGCTGGATTTTACCCAGCAGGAAATCACTACTCTGCTTGACCTTGCCGACCGTATCTGTGCCGACCCTGCTGCCTATCAGGCAGTGGCAGAGCACAAAAAGCTCGCCACCCTGTTCTACGAGCCGTCCACCCGCACCCGCCTTTCCTTTGAGGCGGCAATGCTGAATCTGGGCGGTCATGTGCTGGGCTTCCCCAGTGAGAACGTGTCCAGCGCCTCCAAGGGCGAAAGCGTAGCGGACACCATCCGGGTCATCTCCTGCTATGCCGACATCGTGGCGATGCGCCATCCCAAGGAGGGTGCTCCCCTCCGTGCCAGCCGCTACTCCCGGGTACCGGTGATCAACGCCGGTGACGGCGGTCACCAGCACCCCACCCAGACCCTTACCGACCTGATGACCATTCGCCGCCGGAAGGGTCGGCTGGACGATCTGACCATCGGTCTGTGCGGCGATTTGAAGTTCGGACGCACCGTCCACTCCCTCATCAAGACCATGGCACGGTGCAAGAATATCCGCTTCGTGCTCATCAGCCCGGAGGAACTGCGGGTGCCGGACTACATCATCAACGATGTGCTGGAGGCAAACGGCATCCAGTACAAAGAGACCCGCAGTCTGGAAGAGTCCATGCCGGATCTGGATATCCTGTACATGACCCGTGTGCAGCGGGAGCGGTTCTTCAACGAGGAGGACTACGTCCGGCTGAAGAACAGCTACATCCTCACCCGGGACAAGATGGACCTTGCAAAGCCGGACATGGCGGTGCTCCATCCCCTGCCCCGTGTCAACGAGATCGCACTGGACGTGGACGAGGATCCCCGTGCCGCATACTTTGAGCAGGTGCAGAACGGCGTGTATGTGCGCATGGCACTGATCATGACCCTGCTGGGTCTTGCAGACCCCAAGGCACCCAAGGAGGAAAACTGAAATGCTGAATATTGACGAGATCCAGAACGGTATTGTCATCGACCACATCAAGGCGGGCACCGCCATTGGTCTTATGGACCTGCTGGGCATCAAGGACAACCGCACTGCCAGTGTGGCGCTGATCCAGAACGCCCGCAGCAACAAGACTGCAAGCGGTCGCAAGGACATCATCAAGGTGGAGGGGGACGCCTCCTGGCTGAATCTGGACGTGCTGGCATACCTCGACCCCAACATCAGCGTCACCGTCATTGAAAACGGCAAGGCTGTGCGGAAGGATAAGCCCACCCCTCCCAAGCGTCTGGTGAACATCGTGCGGTGCCGCAACCCCCGGTGCATCTCCTCCATTGAGGAAGAGTGCGACCAGATCTTTGAGCTGAGCTCCAACGGCAGATACCGCTGCATCTACTGCGAGCAGGAGCTGCAGGTAAAGCCGGAGTAAGCCTTTGCCCTGCCAAAACAGAGCCATAAAGCCATAAGCCCCCTCTGCGGACCTTGACCGAGGCACCGCAGAGGGGGCTTTTTTGTGCTGTGACGCAAAAAAAGGAGCCGCAGCCCCTGACGGGAAACTGCGGCTCCTTTGCGTATCGGAAGCTTAGAATTACTTCACCATGCTTGCGACTTCGGATGCGAAGTCGTCAGCACGCTTCTCGAGACCCTCGCCCTTCTGGAAACGAGCAAACTTGACGATCTTGATGTCGCCGCCCAGGTCCTTAGCGACCTTAGCGGTGTACTGAGCAACGGTCAGGTCGCCGTCCTTGACGAACTCCTGATCCACCAGGCAGCTCTCCTTGAAGAACTTCTTGATCTTGCCCTCGATCATCTTCTGCTTCACAGCCTCGGGCTTGTTAGCGGTCTTGGGATCGCCAGCCATCTGGACCAGCATGATCTCCTTTTCCTTAGCAACGACCTCGGCGGGGACAGAAGCCTCGTCCACGTAGCTGGGGTTAGCAGCTGCCACCTGCATGGCGATGTCCTTGCCGTAAGCAACGAACTCGTCCTTGGTGTCGATGTCGTTGGTGGTCTCAAAGTTCACCAGGATGCCGTGGGTGCCGCCGCCGTGGACGTATGCAGAGCAGACGCCCTCGTAACGGGTGAAGCGGCGAACCTTGATGTTCTCCTTGATGACCAGGATCAGGTTCTTCAGAGCCTCGTCAACGGTCTCGCCAGCCTCGGTCTTGCATGCCATCAGAGCCTCCACGTCAGCGGGGTTCTGCTTCATGATGACCTTGGTTGCCTCCTTGACGAACTCAACGAACTTGTCGTTCTTGGCAACGAAGTCGGTCTCAGCGTTGACTTCGATGACAACGCCCACCTTGCACTCGGGGCAGTAGTCAGCGTAGACCATGCCCTCGGCAGCGATACGACCAGCCTTCTTGGCGGCGGTGGCAAGACCACGCTCACGCAGGATCTCGATTGCCTTCTCGAAGTTGCCGTCAGCCTCGGTCAGAGCCTTCTTGCACTCCATCATGCCGCAGTCGGTCTGCTTGCGCAGTTCCATAACGTCCTTTGCAGAAATAGCCATTTTCGTTTTCTCCCTTACACGTTATTTGTCAGCTTGCGGAACAGAAAATCAGGCGTTTGCTGCATCCTCAGCGGGAGCGGCCTCCTGGTTGCCCTGCTTGCCTTCCAGCACAGCGTCAGCCATAGCGCCAGCGATCAGCTTGACAGCGCGGATTGCGTCGTCGTTGCCGGGGATCACGTAGTCGATCTCGTCGGGGTTGCAGTTGGTATCAACGATAGCCACGATGGGGATGTTCAGCTTGCGGGCCTCAGCAACAGCGATGCGCTCCTTGTGAGGATCGACGATGAACATAGCCTTCGGCAGGGTCTTCATGTTCTTGACGCCGCCCAGGTACTTGTCCAGCTTCTCCATCTCCAGCTCCAGCTTGGCAACTTCCTTCTTGGGCAGCAGCTCGAAGGTGCCGTTCTCCTTCATCTTAGCCAGCTGATCCATGCGATCGATGCGCTTACGGATGGTGCGGAAGTTGGTCAGCATACCGCCCAGCCAACGAGCATTGACGTAGTGCATGCCGCAGCGCAGAGCCTCGTCACGGATGGACTCCTGAGCCTGCTTCTTGGTGCCAACGAACAGGATGTCGCCGCCCTCAGCTGCAACTTCCTTGACGTAGTTGTAAGCCTCGTCCAGCTTCTTCACGGTCTTCTGCAGATCGATGATGTAGATGCCGTTGCGCTCGGTGAAGATGTACTTCTTCATCTTGGGGTTCCAGCGGCGGGTCTGGTGACCGAAGTGCACACCTGCCTCGAGAAGCTGCTTCATAGAAACGACTGCCATAGTAAAATACCTCCAGATATTTGTTTTGCCTCCGCACACCGTGATCCGGCACCGTATCGGACGGCTCCGGACTGCCCTCCACCCAAAAGGGCACAAAAGGGCATAGTGATGCGTGTGTAATGCTTTGTTATAATAGCACAAACCGCCTGCGGTTGCAAGTAGTTTTCTCTGTTTTTTACAAAAAGATGCGTACTTTTTTGCTTATTTGTCCTTGCCGGCAAGGTCCTCCATGCCCATGCGCTGCAGAGCGTACCCTTTGCCGAACATCAGGTCGTATTGCAGCATCCACTGCTCCTTTGTCCAACGCTGCTGGAATTCCGTGGGCTGGGTGGTAGTGGTGCCGTCCAGGTTCATGGTAACGCCCCGGGTGCAGCTGCGGCTGGATACCCGCAGCTGCCGGTCCAGAAACTGGAAATACAGCGGCTGGTCCAGCCCGTACAGGTCCATCATCACCGGGGAGATATCGTAGGCGGCAACGGTGCCCAGGTCCACCGCATTCTGGCTGTAGTTGGACCACATCAGCAGGGTGGTCTGGTGCAGCCGGGGGTCGGCGCTGGAATCGCTGGCGTAGCCGGTGGTGGTGTAGACGTCGTAGTTGGAGTCGATGGGGTTGTAGTGATCTCCCCAGAACACAAGGATCACCGGCTCCTCCACCTGGGAGAAGTATTCCGTAAGCCTGCCCAGCATGGCGTCGGCGTCCCGGATGCCGGTGGCAAAGTCCTCCAGTGCCCCCACGGTGCTGTACTTCATGCCCGCCGGGTGCTTCAGCACCTTTACCCGCTGGTCATCGGGATAGTTGTCCCTATTATAATTGGTATGGTTCTGCATGGTGACAGCGTGGAGGAAGATGGGCTTGTCCGAGTCGGCGCTCATGGTCTCGTACTGCTGGATGATCTGGTCTGCCATGGAATCGTCGGTGACCAGTCCGCTGGTCCAGTAGTGTTTGCGGACCTTGCTGACCCCGTGCATATCCTCCAGACTGATAAAATCGTCCAGACCCAGATTGGGATACGCCGTGTCCCGGCTCCAGTACTTTGCCCAGAAGCAGTGGATCGCCGCCGTCTGGTAGCCCTTGGTTTTCAGGTAATTGGGCAGGGCGAACATGGGCTTGGTGACGTGCTGCTGGTAGGGCTTGCTGCCGCTGGGCAGGAAGGACACCGAATAGCCCGTCAACGCCTCAAACTCCACATCGCAGGTGCCGCCGCCAAAACTGGGGCTGTAGGCACGCCCGTAGGCGCTGGTCTGCTGCAGAGCATGGAGGTTGGCGGAGACATCGGTGTCAAACTGGATGCCGTACTGTTCCAGCTCCGACACATCCCAGTAGGACTCGTCCATCACATAGATGATGGTGGGCTGCTTCACCTGCTCCTCCTTGGGGGTGGTGGCGCTGTAGCTGGTGGGGCACAGCGGTCCGGTGCTGAACTTTTCGCTCTGCTGCACCTTATCCAGAATGTCGTTTACCGCCTCTTCCGAGTAGTCCTCCGGCTTGCTGATCTCCAGATTGCTGAGGTTGGTCATAAAGCCGGTGATGACCCCGTAATACCGGTAGTACCGGTCCTGCATCCATGCGTCCGGCAGAATGCCCAGTGCCCTGGTCACCGCCGGCTGCAGGTACACCCCAAAGATCAGCAGGCAGAGGGCGGCGGCGGTGGCGGCAGTGCCTGCCACCCGGGGCAGCCACCGCTGCTTCAGACGATGGCGGTACAGGAAAAAGCTTGCCACCATCAGCCCCAGCACCACCACCATGGATACCACCATGCTGGTCTGGATCCGGATGCCGGCGGCAGACGCCACCCCCGCAGCCTCCGACACCTGCGCAAGGTCCCAGGGCAGGAAAGGCTCTCCCCGCAGCTGCAGGGTGTAAAAGTTCACGGCGCAGGGCACGCAGCCCAGCACCGCCATGCCCAGTGTGGACAGGGGCGGAAAGCGGAACACCCAGTCCAGCAGCATCCACACCAGAAACAGCAGCACCCATGCCAGAAGGTAGGCAGGGGTGTGGGGCAGGATCATGGTGGACAGGACCTCTGCGTCCATTTTGCCCCGGGCGATCCACTCCCCCAGCAGCAGCACCAGCAGCGCTGCAAGAGGCGGAAACGCCATCCGCGCAGCCAAAAGCGGTTTGGAAGTTTTCATATGTTTTATTCCTTTCCACATCCCGGAACCGACCCGTTCCACGGTTGTGCTTTTTGCACAAAGCTTCTGCGATTATTATAGTCACTATCCTAAAAATGTCCATCTGGATTTTGCACAAATTTTACAGTCCCAGCCGTCCCCGCAGTTGTTGCCACAGCCCATGCCCTTTTGCAGGCTGCGGCGCTTCCGGCAGAGCGGTGTGCACCAGCACCGCATCGGTGCCGATGGTGTGGATCTCTGCCCAAGGGATGACAAGGCTCTCCTCCCTGCCCAGCAGCCCAAACAGCCGGGGGCGACCCAACAGCACCAGACTTTTCAGCTGCGCCGTCTCCGGGTCCAGCTCCAGATCATCGGCACGCCCCAGACAGACCCCCTGCTCCAGCTGCACGATCTCCTTTTCACACAGTTCGCGGATGGTCACAGCCCTTCCCCCTCTCCCCACACTCTATGCCCCGGCGGGCTGCTCCATGCAAAAACCAGTGGCAGCCCCTGCCGGATTGTGGTATACTGGAGAAAAATGGTCTACTCTGAACAGAACGAGGATTATTCTATGTATAAAAGCATCGTATTTGATCTGGGCGGTGTCATGGTGGATTTTGATCCCAAAAGCTATCTGGTGGATCTGCTGTGCAACGCCGAAATGGAAGAAAAAGTCTACGAACTGACCTTTGGCAGCGAGGAATGGAAGCTGATGGACGCCGGGCTCATCTCCCGGTTCGAGGGCAACAAGCGGATGCTGGAGCGGGCACAGCAGGAGGGCTGCAGCTTTGAGGTGCAGGGAGTGCTGGACGACTGGATCCACATTCTCCACGTGCGCCACCGTATGCAGGAGCTGGTGCGCCGCATGAAGAACCACGGCTACTGCGTCTACTACCTCAGCAACATCCCTCAGGATGTGCTGGACCTGCTGCGGCAGCGGGGGGTGCTGGACCGGTTTGACGGCGGCGTGGCATCCTGTGAGGTGCACATCAACAAGCCGGACCCCCGGATCTATCAGGCACTTCTGGACAAATACCATCTAAAGGCGGAGGAGTGCGTCTTTATCGACGACCGGCTGGAAAATGTCCAGACCGCCTTCTCCATGGGCTTTGCCGGTGTCCAGATGAAGGACAGCGTGGGCACTCTGGTGCGCAGCCTTGCCACCTGCAACGTGAGCCTGCGGTAAAACAGCAAACAGCCCCTGCCGGGACGCTTGTCCGGCAGGGGCTGTTGTTTTGCGCCCGGTTACTTTTCTTCGTAACTCTGGCAGTAGTGGGGAGTCTCCACCTGCTGGGTGGTGCAGCTGCACTGCTCGGTAATTTTAATCTCCGGCAGATCGCATTTGCAGCCGCCCACGTTGTGGGTGCAGGCGCAGACGTCACAGGTAACGCCCATGTTTTCCATATTGATCACCTCTTTGCTCCTAGTCTGCCCCCGGAGCCGGTGTTCTATGCAGGGCGGTCATTTTTTCTTTTTTGCCTGCCCCTTTGCCCTCAGGGTCACCGCTGCATGACGCAGCGCCAGCACCGGATGCACCGTCAGCATCCGGGGACCGGACCATCTCATGACGGCACGGATCTTTTCCCGCAGGGCGGGCTTATAGCAATGGACTTTGCAGGCGGAGCAGAAGGTCTTTGTCTCCATAAACGGGCAGCAGTCGATGCGTGTCAGGGCATACTCCTGCAATTCCCGGCACTCCGGGCAAAGCTGTCCCTTGGGACTTTTGTGCTGCCTGCGGCAGTACAGGGCGATCATCTCGCTGATCAGTGCTTTTTCTTCTGTGCGTTTTTCTTCCGGCGTTTTGGGGGTCTGCTGCATCCGGGGGTTCCTCCTCTGCTTTTGTGGTTCTTTTTCTGCCGCCGGAGCGGATGGCGGCACGGCGCACTTTGCGGCGCAGCACCGCAAAGCACACCGTGATCCCTACAGCCATCACCACTTCCATACACACCTCTTTGCCAAAAGAGGCAGGAGCGGCGGCGTTTTGCCGCTGTCTCCTGCCCCGGAGTTCTGTTTCTCACGGGATGTGCTGCGCAAAAGTTAAGTACGGCTAACTCTTTGCGCTAATAGAAAGCCTTCCGTCGGCTTCTGATAGTTTAACGCAGCAAACCCTGTTTGTCAAGAAGTTTCTCCGCTCACCATGCGGCAAGGTCTGCCCCCAGCTGCCGGCATGCTGCCTGCACGTCCTCGTCCGGGGTCTCGTTGCAGATCAGCCCTTCCTGGCTGAACAGCTGTGCACCGTCGTCCTGTGCACGCTCTGCCCAGTCCCGCATCCACTGCCCGTCGCCCCAGCCGTAGGAGCCGAACAGGGCGATCTTTTTGCCGTTGAGGCTGCCTTCCAGCCCTGCGAACATAGGCTCGAACTCGCTTTCTTCCAGCTGCTCCGCACCCATTGCCGGGCAGCCAAAGGCGACCACATCAAACTCCGCCAGCTTTGCCGGGGTCATCTCGCTGCAGGGCACAAGGGTGCCCTTTGCCCCCTCTGCAATGCAGTTTGCCATAGTCTCGGTGTTGCCGGTTGCGCTCCAGAATACGATTGCTACTTTGTTCATAAGGTTCGACCTCTTTCCATGATTGTGGTTAGATTTGGCTAACTTCTTGGTCCGGAAAAATGCGTCCGGCAGAACCGGCGCATCTCTCGTGGTTAGTGTTTTCTAACTGTCTATAGGATACCACAGTCCCCCGCCCCTGTCAAGGGGTCTGCCTTACAAAACATGGAAATCAACTTTTGAAGATTGACCCAGAGCCTAAGCCTTCACCCCTTGGGGGAAAGACTCCCCCGCTCCGGGGGAGGTGGCACGAAGTGCCAGAAGGGGAACAGGTGGCTGCGAACGTAGTGAGCAGACGGATGAGGGGTAGTTTCCCGCAAACTACTGCTTGCCTGCGCCCTCATCAGTCACCTGCGGTGACAGCCGCTCCCCTCTTTGTCACCTGCAGTGACA
>Ga0129313_1000135_pt1 | contig 72608 bp, 75 predicted proteins | sample O1105metagenome_FD_94436 | JGI IMG/M metagenome (GOLD analysis project Ga0129313, IMG submission 94436) | Orangutan group fecal microbial communities from fecal samples from Wisconsin, USA - O1105 metagenome | ecosystem: Host-associated > Mammals > Digestive system > Large intestine > Fecal...
ATAGCTTTATTGCTTCATCTTTGAATGATTTGTCGTATTGCATTTTTCTCACCTTCCTATGCATTGATAATATCATAGATTTGGTGAGTTTTGCGACTCTACTTTAATGATAGCACTCCAATTGGTTGCGACAGGGCAACAAGTGAAATATACATATGCAGTAATAAGTGCAGCAGTACTAAATTTTGTTTTAAATGCTGTTTCTTTGCAATTTTTTAATTTGGGTGCAATAGGTGTTTCTATCTCATCAGTTCTTGCGGAATTCTTTGCAGCAGCAATACAGGTATATTTCATGAAGGAACTAATAGTATTGAGAGAATTAGCTATACTTTTTAAGAAATACTTATTTCCAAGTATAATAATGGGCTGCGCCATTATTAGTTTAAGAACATTTATTGGAACTGGAATAGTACAGCTGTTTATGCAGATTGTATTAGGTGGATGCGTGTATACAGGAATATTGTTTTTCACGAGAGATGAATTAGTATATAGCATTGTTAATCAAGTTAAGAAAAAAATACGCAGATAATTTTTAATGTTTTTGTAGGAAATCACATTGGGATGTATAGAGAGAATGATAGCAAATAAAATGAGCTATATGAAAGGAGCATATTATGAAAGGTATTATTTTAGCAGGAGGTTCAGGCACGCGCCTATATCCATTAACAAAAGTAACAAGTAAACAGCTCTTACCTATATTTGACAAACCGATGATTTATTATCCGATGTCTGTTCTGATGAACGCTGGTATCCGCGACATTTTGATTATTTCCACACCGCAGGATACCCCTCGCTTCGAGAACCTGCTGGGTGATGGACGCCAGTTTGGTGTGAATCTGACCTATGCGGTTCAGCCGTCTCCAGATGGACTGGCACAGGCCTTTATCATTGGTGCCGACTTTATCGGTGACGATTCTGTGGCTATGGTGCTGGGCGACAACATCTTTGCGGGTCATGGTCTGAAGAAAAGATTAACCGCTGCAGTGGAAAACGCTGAGAGCGGCAATGGCGCAACGGTGTTTGGCTACTATGTGGACGATCCGGAGCGATTCGGTATTGTTGAGTTCGACAAGAACGGTAAGGCCATTTCTATCGAGGAAAAGCCAGAACATCCGAAGAGCAACTATTGCGTCACTGGCCTGTACTTCTATGATAACCGTGTGGTCGAGTTTGCAAAGAACCTGAAACCTTCTGCGCGTGGTGAATTAGAAATTACCGATTTGAACCGTATTTATCTGGAAGATGGTACTCTGAATGTGGAATTATTGGGTCAGGGCTTCACTTGGCTGGACACTGGTACACACGAGAGCCTTGTGGATGCTACCAACTTCGTGAAGACTGTGGAGCAGCATCAGCATCGTAAGATCGCCTGCCTTGAGGAAATCGCATACTTGAATGGCTGGATCAGCAAGGACGAGCTGATGGAAGTCTATGAGGTCATGAAGAAGAATCAGTATGGTCAGTACCTGAAGGATGTCATGGACGGCAAGTATCAAGAGCATCTGTATTAAAAAGAAGAACTAAAAGATAAGTGTAGAGGAGATTAAATCATGAATATTATTGTTACCGGCGGTGCTGGTTTTATTGGTAGTAACTTTGTGTTTCACATGCTAAAGAAGTATCCGGATTACCGGATCATTTGTCTGGACAAGCTGACCTATGCAGGCAATCTGTCCACACTGGCACCGGTTATGGATAACCCGAATTTCCGCTTTGTGAAGGCTGATATCTGTGACCGCGAAGCTGTGGATAAGCTGTTTGAAGAAGAGCATCCGGACATCGTGGTGAACTTTGCTGCAGAGTCTCATGTTGACCGTTCTATCGAAGATCCGGGCATCTTCCTCCAGACCAATATCATCGGTACCAGTGTGCTGATGGACACTTGCCGCAAGTATGGTATCCAGCGTTACCATCAGGTTTCTACCGATGAGGTTTACGGTGACCTGCCGCTGGATCGTCCGGACCTGTTTTTCACCGAGGAAACTCCGATCCATACCAGCTCTCCGTACAGCAGCTCCAAGGCTGCCGCTGACCTGCTGGTTCTGGCTTACCACCGTACCTACGGTCTGCCTGTGACCATTTCTCGTTGCTCCAACAACTACGGCCCGTATCACTTCCCGGAGAAGCTGATTCCGCTGATGATTGCTAATGCGCTGGCTGACAAGCCGCTGCCTGTTTATGGTGAGGGTCTAAATGTCCGTGACTGGCTGTATGTGGAAGATCACTGCAAGGCCATTGACCTGATTATCCACAAGGGCCGTGTTGGTGAGGTCTATAACGTTGGCGGTCACAATGAGAAGCAGAACATCGATATTGTGAAAATCATCTGTAAGGAACTGGGCAAGCCGGAGAGCCTGATCACCCATGTTGGCGACCGTAAGGGTCACGATATGCGCTATGCCATCGACCCGACCAAGATCCACAATGAGCTGGGCTGGCTGCCGGAGACCAAGTTTGAGGACGGCATCAAGAAGACCATCCAGTGGTATCTCGATAACCGTGAGTGGTGGGAGACTATCATCAGCGGTGAGTATCAGAACTACTACGAGAAAATGTACAGCAACCGCTAACAGGAGGAAGGAACATGAAGTTTTTTGTAACAGGCGTTGGCGGTCAGCTGGGCCATGATGTGATGAACGAGTTGCTGAAGCGCGGTCATGAGGGTGTCGGTTCTGATATTCAGGAAATCTACAGCGGTGTGGCAGATGGTTCTGCGGTAACAAAAGCACCGTATGTCGCTCTGGATATTACTGATAAGGACGCTGTTGAGAAAGTAATTACAGAAGTAAATCCGGATGCTGTGATACATTGTGCAGCATGGACTGCTGTGGATATGGCAGAGGACGATGATAAAGTGGCGAAAGTTCGTGCCATCAATGCTGGCGGCACCCAGAACATTGCAGATGTCTGCAAGAAGCTGGACTGCAAGATGACCTATATCAGTACAGACTATGTGTTTGATGGTCAGGGCACTGAGCCTTGGAAGCCGGACTGCAAGGATTACAAGCCCCTGAATGTGTATGGTCAGACGAAGCTGGAAGGTGAACTGGCAGTCAGCCAGACACTGGAGAAGTATTTCATTGTCCGCATTGCATGGGTGTTTGGTCTGAATGGTAAGAACTTTATCAAGACCATGCTGAATGTCGGTAAGACCCATGACACTGTCCGTGTGGTCAATGATCAGATCGGCACACCGACTTATACATATGATTTGGCTCGACTGCTCGTCGATATGAATGAGACTGAAAAGTACGGCTATTATCATGCGACCAACGCGGGCGGCTACATCAGCTGGTATGATTTCACGAAAGAAATCTACCGTCAGGCTGGCTATAAGACGGAAGTTCTGCCGGTGACCACGGCAGAGTATGGTCTGAGCAAGGCTGCTCGCCCGTTCAACAGCCGCTTAGATAAAAGCAAGTTGGTAGAAGCTGGATTTACTCCGCTTCCAACTTGGCAGGATGCACTGAGTCGTTATCTGAAAGAAATCGAGCAGTAATAGAGGAGATAGAAGAAATGGGACAGATTAAAGTTGAAAAAAATGTAGGTGGCATCGAAGGGCTTTGCGTCGTTGAGCCTGCTGTTCACGGTGATGCCCGTGGCTATTTTATGGAAACCTACAACGAAAAAGATATGAAGGAAGCTGGCATTGACATCCACTTTGTGCAGGATAACCAGTCTATGTCCACAAAGGGCGTGCTGCGCGGTCTGCATTTTCAGGAGCAGTATCCGCAGTGCAAGCTGGTTCGCGCTGTGCGTGGCACTGTGTTTGATGTTGCAGTTGACCTCAGAAGCAATTCCGAAACCTATGGCAAGTGGTATGGTGTTACGTTATCCGCTGAGAACAAGAAGCAGTTCCTTATTCCAGAGGGTTTTGCTCATGGTTTCTTGGTTCTGAGTGATGAAGCAGAGTTCTGCTACAAGGTCAATGACTTCTGGCATCCGAATGACGAGGGCGGTATGGCTTGGAACGACCCAGAGATCGGTATTGAGTGGCCGGAACTGAAGGGCGAATACAAGGGCAGTGCAAGCGCAGAGGGCTATACGCTGGAAGATGGTACGGCACTGAACTTGAGCGATAAGGATCAGAAGTGGCTTGGTCTGAAGGATACTTTTAAGTTTTAATATGAATTGGTAAGAATAGCGCTATAGGTATTACTAAAGGCGGATCAACACAAAGCGGAAAAAACGCAGTAAGGAGAGAGTATGAAAACAACATTACTTATCATGGCTGCTGGTATCGGTAGCCGCTTCGGAACAGGAATTAAACAGCTGGAGCCAGTGGATGCTTTTAATCATATCATCATGGACTATTCCATCCATGATGCAATCGAGGCAGGCTTCAACCATGTAGTATTTATCATCCGTAAGGATATCGAGAAAGAGTTCAAAGAGGTGATTGGTGACCGCATTGCCTCTATTTGCTCTTCTCATAATGTAACAGTTGACTATGCTTTTCAAGATATTAATGATATCCCGGGAACTCTGCCGGCAGGCCGTACAAAACCGTGGGGAACGGGTCAGGCTGTGCTTGCAGCGAAGAAGGTCATCAAGACCCCGTTTATTGTGATCAATGCAGATGATTATTATGGCAAGGAAGGCTTCAAGGCGGTTCATGAGTATCTGGTGAACGGTGGAAAGTCCTGCATGGCTGGTTTCGTGCTGAAGAATACGCTGTCTGATAACGGTGGCGTGACTCGTGGCATCTGCAAGATGGACGAGCAGAGTAATCTGACCGAGGTTGTGGAGACCAAGAATATTGTAAAGACTGCGACTGGAGCAGAAGCAGACGGTATGGCTGTGGATGTGAATTCTCTGGTTTCCATGAACATGTGGGGATTGACTCCTGACTTCTTGGATGTACTGGAGGAAGGCTTCAAAGAGTTCTTCGAGAAGGAAGTGCCTGACAATCCTCTGAAAGCAGAGTATCTGATTCCTATCTTCATTGGTGAACTGCTGGAGCAGGGAAAGATGTCTGCGAAGGTACTGAAGACCAATGATACATGGTATGGCATGACCTATCATGAGGATGTTGCAGCAGTAAAGGACAGCTTCAAGAAGATGCTGGAGAATGGCGTGTACAAGGCTGACTTGTTTAGTGATCTGTAATGGAAGTAATAAAAGTATTAGCCAAAATCCTCACAAACATCCTGACTGCTCTCTATGCGCCGTTTGGGTTTTCACTCCTTCTTTCCTTCCTCGCAATGTTTTTCTACCTGTATGCGTATGAGCCAATTCATGCTGGCAAAGGCTGGAAGAGTGCAATAGTGACATGGTATCAGAAGTTCAAAGAGAGCGTGTTCTTTCGGAAGCTGTTCTTGCTGGCTTTTGTGACTTCGATGATTTTGTTCCGAACATTACTGAACCGGAATCTGTGGATGAATCCGTTGTCCAATGTCATGGGCGGCTGGGGCATCTGGGAAACCGTCAACGGTGAGAGGCAGCTGACCACCGAGTGCATTGAGAACGTGATCATGATGGTACCGTTCTCAGCAATAGTGCTGTGGATATTCGGAGAGAAGATTGGAAATGGCTGGAAGGAGATATCGTGGTATAGCGGAAAGATAGCGTTCGGTTTTTCGCTGATGATAGAGATGCTGCAGTTACTCTTGCGGCTAGGTACATTTCAGCTATCAGACATCTTCTATAACACAGTCGGCGGAATACTTGGAGGATTGATATATTGTGCGGCGATGAAGGTAAGAAAGCGTCTATAAAACTGGATGAAATTGTGATATACTGGGAACGGTGTGCGAGTTGCGAAATTAGTATGAGGTTGGAAATGGTCGATGTGTTTTTGTTCACAGCAGACAATACTGTTATGACCGGTAGGGCAAGGTTATAATAGCATATCTACTAGAGGTTCACCGTATGAGACAATATGAATGGAGTATGATTTCTCTACGTGGTTCAAATACAATGCTCACACACTCTTTTGTAGTAAGCGGGCAATTAAGAATAAAAGTTTGTTTTGGTGATTGGAGGATATGCGTGTGAACCGGAAGCCTGCCTTTGAAAGAATAAATAGAGTTTTTTAAATACATCCATTACCGCAAACATTGACAGTTTGAAGGCTGAAGTGTGGTTAAAAAATTATTAGCCAGGGGTATGAGCGAGGATGAAATCCTCAAAAAACTGAAATAAACAAGAACCCAAGAAAAAAATTAATGCCGTGTGTGGGACACAGACTCCTTCGGGAGTTGGAGCGCACACGGCATATTTTGAAGGTCTCTATATAGTTTGTAACGAAAATAAAAGAAAGACAAAATTAAAAGAAATGGAGCGTGAGAAAAATGAACTTATCAAAAATACACCACATCGCAATCATTGTATCTGACTACGAAGCCGCAAAGGCTTTCTATGTGAACCGCCCAGAGACCTGTGGACTGCGTCATCTTGCGTTTTGCGTAGACAGCGTGGAGCAGACAGTGAATGAGCTGGCGGAGGTAGGCATTGAATGTGAGCCGATCCGAGTTGACGATTTTACCGGCAAGAAGATGACTTTCTTTCATGACCCAGACGGATTGCCACTGGAACTGCACGAATAATTATGGGAGAGAAAAGAACATATAAATCCCGGAAGCCCGGTGGCGGCCGGAAGAAGCTGAAGCCAGAATACGACGCAGGGAAGAATTTGAAAGAGCAGCTGGATGCTGTTGTGGCGTTTTATAATTCTGAGATGTCTTTGCAGACCATCGGCGATGCCTTAAATCTGAATCCCATCAAAGTAAGAAAACTGCTCATCACGGCTGGTGTGTATGAATCAGAAGTGGCGGAGAAGGTACAAGATACCTTTGAGGAGTATCGGGAAACACAGAATTATAAAGAAGCCATCCTCTCAACCGCAAATACTCTTCAGCTTTCCAAAGCCTCCGTTACCTCGTACTTACCATATCAGAAAGGTGTGTACTTCCCAAGTACAGCAGCCAAAGAGCAGATCAGTGTTGGGGCAGAACGGCAGCGGAGATACAGAGCAATGAAGCGGTGGAAGGCTGATCCGACAGAAGAAAACTTCTGGGGAGTGGTTCTGGCTTATGCCAGGGTAAAATTTAAAACCTACTCAGGATTGCCATTTTCTTATGAGATTAGAAAAGGCAGAAATGGACAATACACGAAAGAACTGTGGATTGATAGGCGGGAGAAGAGTAAAAGTCTGGCATGGAGTTCGGTGTTGCTGGCACTTCGGAATATTAAAAAGGTGGGAAAAGTGGTTGATCGTCCTAAGGCTCTGGGCGATATCCGAGGCGTGACTTACATATACGGAATATTCTACCGGTTTGGGCTGATTGACGTACCGGATGAAGTGAAGGAAAACATGAAGAAAAATGATCGAGGCAATAAAAAACAGAAGAAGCATCAGAAAGTATAAGAGCAAAGCAGTGGACAGAGAAGCAATCGCACAAATAAATCCGGTTCTTTATTGGATCCACAATCCAGTATTCTCGGACACCAGCAGATCGATATTTGAATAGTTTCATAGAATATAGACTTGCTTAGAAATTATTTATCAATGTTTTGTGCAATGAGCTATATAATTATGTTATATTATATTCTGGTGGATGCATTATGATTGAAGTGAGCCTGGTGAAGGAATACGGAGAGAATAAAAATATCTAAAATAATTGATTTGATATGATATGATATTAAAAAGGAAGGTGATTAGAAATCAAGTTGTGTATAAAAATAATAATTCAAGATTTTAGTCAACCAGTAATGTGTCTGATTCCGGCAATCATTTTTAGTACTTGTTTTGTTTTTTTTATTAGTTGGGTGTATAAGAAAGGTTTTCAAAAGCAGGAAAAGGATAACGGGATTAATAAAAAATATAGGATTGCTTGGATATTATTTATTGCCTATATTATTGTTATCTTTCAGATTGTTTTTTTTTCAAGAGAACCGGGGAGCAGGAAAGAAATCAGCCTGGTGTTATTTGAAACATGGGGACATTCTTTCCATATGCATGCCATGTTTATTGAGAATATTATTATGTTTATTCCTTTTGGTGTATTGTTACCAATAGTTTTTAAACAAGTCAGAAGTGGTTGGAAATGTGTGCTGATTGGTTTTTTATGTTCGTGTGGTATAGAGATTACACAGCATATTGCGCAGAGAGGATATTTGCAATTAGATGATGTGGTAACAAATACAGTTGGAATGTTTGTCGGATGGCTGATATGGAAGATATATGTAAGTGCCTCAGAACATGGCAAAGTTCACCGATACGCAAGTTGAAATGTAAGTAGTGTAAGAAATTAGTAAAAAAGATAATTTCAAGAAAAAGTATACCTGCTGGACGGCGATGATACTTGGTTTTCTACCGTATAAAACGCCGTAGATGCCGACCAAGAAGGAAGATTGGATGGATCAGATCATAAAGTTGTGAAGGAGAACGTCAAATGGGAAAAAGTACGAGAGGTTATTGTAAATATTGTGGTAAAGAATACACCAGAACAGGCATGGTAAAACATCTGCAAACATGTAAGAGAAGAGTTGATTTATACGAAAAGGCAACAGAAACAGAGAAGTATTTTGAACTGCTGTTATATGGAGCGTACAATAAAGATTACTGGCTTATTATACAGATCAAAGAGAATGCAACATTGGATGATCTGGATCAGTTTATCCGTGATATCTGGGTAGAATGCTGTGGACATTTAAGTGCGTTTGAGATTAATGGCGTAAGCTATGAAAAGGAACCAGAGGATGATTTTGGCTGGGATGAGCCTGCAGAAAGCACGGAACACAAATTAAAAGAAATACTTGAGCCGGATATGTTGTTTGGATATGAGTATGATTTTGGATCTACTACGGAACTTGCGATCAAAGTATTGAATTATTATAATGCACCAAAGCAGAGTAAAAAAGTGGTGATATTATCCAGAAACAATCCACCGGAATTTCAGTGTTCGATTTGTGGGGAACACAGAGCATCCTGGATAAATTCTGTGGATATTTATGGTGAAGAACCATTTTGGTGTGACGAGTGCGCAGACAAGCTTGAAGAAGGCGAATTTGATGAAGAAATTGACAGTGAAGAAGTGTGGTTACTTCCGGTTACGAATTCTCCGAGGATGGGTGTCTGCGGATATGAAGGAAGCAGTGTGTATCCGGAGCAGTTTGAACCGGATGAAATTTGTTAGATAACAACTATAAGTATAAGAAAAAAGAAAAACCCTTTTGTGGCGGTTTGGTGTGATAAAAGTGCCGGAAAATACAGTGAAGAAAATGGAGATCAGATGAGAAGAGGAAGATGGATTATTTTCGGAATGTTAGTGGTGTTGCTTGCGGGATGTTCCGGGAAGAAAACGGCAGAGGTTTTGGAAAATGCAAAAAATGCAGAAAGTACAGATGAGAAAAATACGCTTGATTTTGTAGATGCACACGGAGAGCGTTATACGGTGGAAATCAATGAAGCAGTTGCAAAAAATCCGTATGATAATGCACTTTTTGCAAAAACTGAAAATAAAATTAGCTATGAAGATGACAAGTACACTTCAAGGCTGGGCGTAGATGTATCTGTTTTTCAGGGAGATATTGACTGGAATCAGGTGAAAGCAGCAGGCTATGAGTTCGCAATTTTGCGGATCGGATATCGTGGATATGGTGAAGAAGGTACGTTAAATGCAGACGAGAAGTTTGAACAGAATCTGGAAAATGCCCGAAAAGCGGGAATGGATGCTGGTGTTTATTTTTTCTCACAGGCAGTAAATGAAGAAGAGGCAAAGGAAGAGGCTGATTTTGTTCTGGAACATTTAAAAGGGCAGGAGCTTCAGATGCCGGTTGTGTATGATCCGGAGCATATTCTGGAGGACGAAGCACGGACGGATGGTGTGACGGGAGAACAATTTACCCAAAATGCGAAGGTATTTTGTAAAGCAATAGAAGAAGCGGGATATGATGCCATGATTTACAGCAATATGCTGTGGGAAGCGTATGAACTGGATCTGGAAAAGTTGTCGGATTATCCGGTCTGGTATGCAGATTATGAAGAACTTCCGCAGACGCCGTATAGGTTCAGTATGTGGCAGTATTCCAGTACAGGAAGCGTGCCGGGGATTGAAGGAAATGTGGATTTGGATATCCAGTTTGTAAAAAGATAAAAATATACTGATTTCTGAAAAAGTATTTGTTGCGATTTGAAGGTAAAATTTGCAGGAAAATGTAGTACGAAATCGTAGACATTGATGGAATGATTGCCGCGGCTGATGAAGTGTGATAGAATAAATTTTATGATGTTATAGACTGAGCATAGTATCGCTGATACTTGTATGACGAAATGTCTGATTTTAGCTTTATACAAGTTGTGTATGGATAATTGAGTACAGAGATAAACAGATTGTATAAAGTTAGAAAAGTTCAGAAAAGGCACAGAACACCAGGCAGGGAGAATGGAAAGAATGAAACCAGTTTACGAAAGATTCATCGAGAATCCGGATTTTACGAAACCGGAATTTGTCGAATTGATAAAATGTGCAGAAGATCCGGAGGCAGTCCGGAGACTGAAAGAAGAAGCAGTCCGTATTCGGGAGATTTATTACGGGAAAAAGGTATTTACCAGAGGACTGATCGAATATACCAACTATTGTAAGAATGACTGTTATTACTGTGGAATCCGCAAAAGTAATGCGAATGCAAAGCGCTACCGTCTGACAGAAGAAGAGATCATGGCATGTTGTGAGAATGGCTATGAGCTTGGATTCCGGACGTTTGTCCTTCAGGGCGGGGAAGATGCTTATTATACAGATGACCGGATGGTAGAGATTATTAAAAAAATCAAGGAAGCATATCCAGAATGTGCGCTGACGCTGTCGATTGGTGAGAAGTCTTATGAGAGTTATAAAAGGTTCCGGGAAGCCGGAGCGGATCGTTACCTGCTTCGTCATGAGACGGCGAATGAAGAGCATTACCGGAAGCTGCATCCGGAGAAAATGAGTCTCGAAGTCCGGAAAAACTGTCTGTATGATCTGAAGAAGCTTGGTTATCAGGTGGGGGCTGGCATGATGGTGGGTTCACCTTATCAGACGGTAGAGGATCTTGCAGAGGATCTGGTATTTCTGAAAGAATTGCAGCCGGAGATGGTGGGAATCGGACCGTTTATCCCACACCACGATACGCAGTTCGCAAAAGAACCGGCAGGAAGTGTCGAGATGACACTGTTTCTGCTCGCTGTGATCCGAATCCTGCTGCCGAAGGTACTTCTTCCGGCAACGACAGCACTTGGGACGATGGATCCGCTTGGCAGAGAGAAAGGGCTGCAGTCAGGAGCCAATGTTGTGATGCCGAATCTTTCACCGGTAAAGAACCGGAAGCAGTATGAGCTGTATGATAACAAGATCTGTACCGGAGAAGAAGCGGCAGAATGCCGTGGATGCATGGGAAGACGAGTGGCAAGTGTCGGATACGAACTGGTGACAGAGCGTGGAGATGCAGTGTAAAAAGAGTATGATGGATGGAATCGAACAGATTTTCTGTAAAAACTTACTAAAATTATGTTTTTGATTTTAAACAGATATCACAAAGAAGAAAAAATAATTTTGAAAGAATCAAAAGAATCTGTAGAAAGAAAACATTTTTCGATACATTTCGATGGATTTCACAAGCTATCGAACCGGCATTTTCAGCGGTAAAAGAATCTCCCTTTTTACCACTAGGAAAATATACGCAGGATATGCTACTATATAGAAGTCGACAATACTTATACGCGTAAGAACAGGAGGAACTTGATTTAGCTGTTTTCTAATGAGAACCCGCAGACCTTTCTTGTACAATGCGGTATCATAAATAAAATATTTTATTTTAAAGCAAATTGAAATTGTATATAGAGAACCATATATACAAGCCGGACACAGGGGAATGGGACCGTAAAAAGTTTCGTTCCCCTGTGTTTGGTTGTAGAATGAAAGGTATCGTTTGAATTTATGTTTCAGGCTTCTGCATTTTATCCCTACCGAAACTTACAGTTTTATGGTATGATGAAAAAGTATGTAATCATCGCAGAAAAAGTCGTTTATGATAAAAATATGAGGATTACACGAAAGAGGAAGCCAGCCTGGAAAAGGTCTTGTTTCCGATTCCGAATTTTGGGAGGAATATAATTTGAGTAAGAAAAATGAGTATCAGGGACATCTGATCCGAGAGGTTTACCCGGATTCCATTGCCGAGGCGATGGAGATCGAGCCGGGAGATGTCCTTCTGCGAATAAATAACCAGAAAATAGAGGACGTTTTTGATTATCGTTATATGATCAAGGATGAGTATGTAGAAGTGCTGATCCGCAAGCCGGATGGGGAAGAATGGCTTCTGGAGATCGAGAAAGAATATGACGATGATCTGGGGGTTGAATTTGAAAATGGTCTGATGAGTGATTACCGTTCCTGCAGTAACAAGTGCATTTTCTGTTTTATCGATCAGATGCCGCCGGGAATGCGTGAGACATTGTATTTCAAAGATGATGATTCCCGTCTTTCTTTCCTGCAGGGCAATTATATTACCCTGACGAATATGAAACAGAAGGACGTGGACCGTATCATTGAGATGCAGCTTGCACCGATCAATATTTCCATTCAGACCACCAATCCGGAGCTTCGCTGCAAGATGTTGCACAACCGTTTTGCCGGGGAAAAGCTGAAATTTCTGGATGATCTGTATGCCGGACATGTGGAGATGAACGGGCAGATCGTACTTTGTAAAGGAGTCAATGATAAGGACGAGCTGCGCAGGTCTATCGAAGACCTGATGAAATATCTGCCATTTATGCGGAGTGTGTCAGTGGTTCCGGCAGGACTTTCCAAATACAGGGAGGGACTTTATCCGTTGGAACTTTTCACGAAAGAGGAAGCAGAAGAGACCATTGACCTGATTGAGAGTTATCAGAAGAAAGCATATGATGAATACGGGCTTCATTTTATCCATGCAAGTGATGAGTGGTATATCCTTGCAGAGAGGGATTTCCCGGAGGAAGGACGTTATGACGGGTATATCCAGCTGGAAAATGGTGTTGGCATGATGCGGCTTCTTCGGGATGAATTTTACCATGCATTTGAGGAACTTCTGGAAAGTGAAGCATATCAGAAATTAAAAGATGAGACCGCAAGGACATTTACCATTGCGACTGCAAAGCTTGCGTATCCGACAATTCAGGAATTTGCAGACAGGATCACGGAAGCATTTCCAAAAGTAAAGATCACGGTTGCCTGCATCCGTAATGATTTCTTCGGCGAGACGATCACCGTATCCGGGCTGATCACAGGACAGGATTTGGTGGCGCAGATCAAAGAGCGGCAGGAAGCAGGAGAGGATCTGGGGGACACGCTTCAGATTCCGATCAATATGCTGCGAAGCGGAGAAGAGGTCTTTCTGGATGATATGACCGTACAGGATGTGGAAACGGCACTTGGCATGAAGTTAAAAGCCGTGGAGTCCGGTGGAAAGGATTTCCTTGACGCGGCACTGAATTTGAATTATCATACAGAACGGAACAATGAGAACTTTGTATACATCAAAGCATACGACAGAGAGGATGAGTAACTTGAAATTTTCAAAACAGATGTCTGAATCAATCAAACTTGGTGTGATCCTTGCAATCGCAGGCGGATTTATGGACGCTTATTCTTATATGTGCAGAGGAAAAGTATTTGCCAATGCACAAACCGGAAATATTTTGCTTCTTGGAATCAATATTTCAGAGAGAAACTGGCAGATGGCACTTCGTTATCTGGTACCGGTGCTGGCATTTGCCATTGGAATCGCCCTTGCAGATCTGGTGAAAATACGGACAAAAGACCTGACACTTTTACACTGGAGACAGATCTCGGTATTCTGTGAAGCGGTGATCCTGCTTGGTGTCTGCTTTATCCCGCAGGAATTTAATCTGGCGGCAAATGCACTTACATCCCTCGCGTGTGGTATTCAGGTAGAGAGCTTCCGCAAGATTCACGGGAATGGTATTGCGACAACCATGTGCATCGGAAATCTGCGAAGCGCAACCCAGCACATGTGCAGCTATGCGAACACAAAGGATAAAGAGTATATCAAAAAGGGACTTTTATATTATGGAATTATTTTCTTCTTTGTGATCGGAGCAGTGATCGGAAATGCCTGTGTGGAAATGTTTGCGGAAAAAGCACTTCTGGTTGCATCTGCGATTTTGGCAGTTGCGTTTGTGTTGATGTTTATTGATGGAGAAAAGGAACGATGCAAATAGAGCAGATCGCATATATCAAATCTGATTTTTCGGAAAAATTCGGGATTCCGCGCCAGAGTAATCTCGCGGACAACCGGGCAGAGATCCATTTTCTGCCGGAATATCAGAATGTGGATGCGCTGCGGGAAATAGAGACGTATGATTATCTGTGGCTGATCTGGGAATTTTCGGAGTCGATTCGGGATGACTGGAGCCCAACAGTACGTCCACCGCGGCTTGACGGAAATAAACGGGTGGGAGTTTTTGCCACCCGTTCTCCATTTCGCCCGAACCCGATCGGACTTTCATCGGTAAAACTTACGGGCGTGGAATTTCGGGAAAAAGAAGGACCGGTGCTGATCGTAGAGGGAGCGGATCTTCTGGACGGAACCCCGATTTACGATATCAAGCCTTACCTTCCGTATGTGGACAGTCATCCGGAGGCAAGGGGCGGTTTTGCAGAAGAAAAAAAGGATTACAGACTGGAAGTGAGTTTCCCGGAGCAGTGTCTGGAACTGATCCCGGCAGAAAAAAGGACGGCACTGATCCAGATCCTGGAACAGGATCCAAGACCTTCTTACCAGAAGGATCCATCCCGGATTTACGGTATGGACTATGCAGGAATGGGAATCCATTTCCGGGTAGAAGAAGGAACACTTATTGTGACGGAGGTAGAAAGATTATGAAAATCTATCTTGCACCGATGGAAGGCATTACAGGTGAGGTATACCGCAGGGCGTACCACACCTTTTTTGAACCCATGGATAAATATTTCACCCCATTCCTGAACCCGAATCCTAAAGGAAAATTCAGCAGACAGGAATGGAATGAGATCCTTCCGGAAAATAATGAAGGCATGTACACAGTTCCACAGATCCTGACAAATCGCGCCGAAGACTTCATACGCCTTGCCAGGCAGCTGAAAGAATTCGGCTATGAAGAAGTCAATCTGAACCTCGGCTGCCCTTCTAAAACAGTTGTAAACCGGAAAAGGGGATCCGGCTTTTTGTTTTATCCTGATGAACTGAACCGCTTCCTTGACGAAATCTTCGATAAACTCGATATGAAGATTTCCATCAAAACAAGAAGTGGCAAATACGAACAGGATGAGTTCGAAGAACTTCTGGATATTTACAATCATTATCCCCTGGAAGAACTGATCTTTCACCCAAGAGTCCAACAGGATTACTACAAAAACAGACCCGACTGGACGACCTTCGTCTACGCCTTCCGGAACAGCAAAAATCCTCTGGTCTATAATGGAGACATTTTTTGTGTGGAAAATTATCAAATCTTCCACCAAAAATTTCCCGAAACAGAATGCATCATGCTCGGAAGAGGAATTCTGATGAATCCATTTCTTCCGGCAGTTATAAAAGGGAAAGCTTCATTTGACATTGCGAAGCTTGCTGCATTCTGCGATCATATTCTTTGTGCCTATATCGAAAAATCACCAGAAGAAAAAAATGCAGTAGTCAAAATGAAAGAACTCTGGTGGTATCTCGGCAAAAGCTTTCAAAACAGCGAAGAATATCTGACCCAAATCCGAAAAAGCCAGACCATCCCGGAATACCGGATGGCGGTTGAAGGTTTATTGAAAGAGTGCCCTTATGAATAAAGCGTATCTTAAAGAAACACCTCCGTCCGGAATAACGGTCCATCGCCCCTCCCCCGGTTTTATCAATTTCTCGTACTGTGGCAAAAGAGTAAATTTTAGTCGACTGTCTAAGTCCCAAAAAGAATCCTGTCCCATTCCGATGATTGTGCAATGGAGAGAAGACTCAAAAATCATTGAAGCCTCTGCTGAAAATGATTTTCGTTTTCAGAGGCTTCTCGGAATGGTTTGCACAATGGAATGGGACAGGATTCTTTTTGGGACGCATCTTGCGACAAAATCCCCCTATTTTCTAGTAAAATTGCATAAAACCCCAGGCGTTAGTTTTGACTAAGATTCACAAAAATCTGAAAAACATTAGAAACTTCTACAATTATCTGATAAAATAAAGAGGTAGGGATTCGGCAAGTCTAAGAAAGAAGGAAGAAAATGTACGAAGTAGGAGATTTAATTGTTTATGGCCGGACAGGGATTTGTGAAGTGACCGAAATTACGACGCTGAAAATGGATGGAGTACCGAAGGACAAACTGTATTACATTTTGAGACCGGTACATGAGAAACATGGAAAAGTATTTACACCGGTAGACAATGAAAAAATTGTCATGCGAAGAGTCATTTCAAAAGAAGAAGCAGAAAAACTGATCCGTGAGATACCGCAGATCGAGGGACTCTGGATTGGAAACGAGAAGCAAAGGGAAGAAAAGTACAGAGAATGCATGAAAAGCTGTAAATGCGCAGAGTGGGTGCGGATCATCAAGACACTGTATGAACGGAAAGTATCCCGCCTGAAGCAGGGAAAGAAGATCACGGCGACCGATGAACGTTATCTCCGGATGGCAGAAGGGAACCTGTATTCGGAGCTTTCCATAGCACTTGGAATTCCGGAAAGCGGAATGGAAGCATATATATCGAATAAAATAAATGAGACAGAAGAACCGGTTCTTTGCTAATACAGAGGACCGGTTCTTCCGGGCATAACGGGAGCGAAAAATGGTAACGACAGCACAGAGGGATGATTTTGCAGAATATTTGGCATTTCCGGCTGTTTTCTGAAAAATGGGTTCTTCAAATAGAAGCCATTCTATGCTATACTGTTTTGGATAAGATTGAAAATGAGGTGAAATCATGGATAAAGAATTAGAACTTGTGGAGCATAAAGCTTCGATCCTGATAGATGCGTTACCATATATCAGAGACTTTAACCAGAAAACGGTGGTCATTGAGTACGGATGTGCCGAGTGGCTCAGCGGAGTGGAAGAGCAGAGACTGATGCAGGATATCGTCCTCTTAAAGAGTGTTGGTATGCGCCCGATCGTAGTACATGATACCCGTATGGGACTGGATAAATTCCGTGAGAATAAGCGGATTGCCAAGCTCCTTGAACTCTGTGGAGTTAAGGCGATCGGTATCTGTGGTGTAGATACAGAGACCATTGGTCTGATGCTGGATAATGATTATATTCCGGTCATCGTGCCAAATGATATCGACAACGAAAGCGAATATATCGATCCAAGAGAGACTGCACTTGAGATTGCAGAGAAAATGCAGGCGGACAAGCTGGTTTATCTGTCAAAATATCCTGGAATCTACAAAGACGAAGAGAGAAAAGATATTTATTATAAGATTACCGTTCCGGAAGTAGAAAAACTGCGCAAAGAACGCAACTTCCCGAAAGAATTTGACGAGATCATCGGCTATGGCCTTCAGGCATCGAAAAATGGTGTCAACCGTGTGCATATTTTGGACGGAAGAATTCGTCACGTTCTTCTGATCGAATTCTTCAGTGTAAACGGAGCAGGAACGATCTTCATTGAAACAGAAGCAAAATTATATCTTCACGAGCTTGGCAAATAGGAGACCGGCTCGATGAAGAAAATGACAGGAAAAAATACACTGATGCTCTTTTTGACGGCATTCATCTGGGGATCTGCATTTGTAGCACAGAGCGTAGGGATGGACTATGTAGGACCATTTACATTCAGTTGTGTGCGTTCCTTTATCGGAGGAATCTTTCTGATTCCGTGCATCTGGTTCCTGGATCAATGGCGCGCCAAAAATGACGGGACAGAGGGAGAAAAAAAGGCAGTTTCCAAAGAAGAAAAAAAGATGGAACTGCTCGGTGGAATCTGTTGTGGTCTTGCACTATGCGTGGCAACCAATCTGCAGCAGATCGGAATGCAGTACACAACGGTAGGAAAAGCCGGATTCATCACAGCTCTTTACATTGTGCTTGTGCCGATTTTTGGAATTTTTCTGAAAAAGAAAGTAGAAGCAAGAATCTGGGTAAGTGTCATGATTTCTGTTGTGGGCTTGTATCTGCTCTGTATCACCGACAAGCTGGTGCTTGGAAAAGGGGACACACTGGTTCTTCTGTGTGCGGTCGTATTTACGATCCACATTCTGGTGATCGATTATTTTTCACCAAAAGCAGACGGTGTGCGGATCGCCTGCATCCAATTCTTCATAACCGGAATTCTGTCGGCAATCCCAATGTTTTTATTTGAAACACCACGTTTGTCAGATATTTTCGCAGCAGCAGTACCGGTACTTTATGCCGGAGTCCTCTCAAGCGGTGTAGCCTACACCCTCCAGATCGTAGCCCAGAAAGATGCCGACCCAACCGTGGCATCTCTCATCCTCAGCCTGGAATCCGTCTTCTCCGTCCTCGGAGGCTGGATGATTCTCGGTCAGAAACTAAGTATCCGAGAAATAGCAGGATGCATTCTGATGTTCAGTGCCATCATCCTCGCCCAATTGCCCGGAAAGCCGGAAAATAAAGAAGCATAGCTCCTCAATTGGTTGAAATTGTGGTGTCAAAACAAAACCACTCAGTGAGCCAAAGCTACCGCTTTCCGTTCATTACATTGAACACACACCAAAACATATAAATCAGGGAAAACCAGCAGAATGTACAAATGATTTTGTTTCAATTCCAATTGTTGTGCAATGGAGAGAAGACGCAGGGAATTGTGGAAGCCATTGCTGACACAATCCCCGCATTCAGCGGCTTCTCGGAATGGTTTGCGCAGCGGAAGTGAAACAAAATCATTTGTACATTCTGCGTCAATTCCTCCAATTCTACAAAATTTTTGCATTACATCCCTCCAATGTAATAAACTTAGAACTTCCATTTTAAACCCAGGTATGCTATACTAAACCCAGGTATGCGAAAGTATCTTAAAAACCAAGAGACAGGAGCAAAGACAGATGAAAAGAGTTCTTTTAAAATTAAGCGGAGAAGCACTTGCAGGAGACAAAAAGACAGGTTTTGATGAGGCAACATGTATTGGCGTTGCAAAGCAGGTAAAGCAGATCGTAGATCAGGGAATCCAGGTTGCAATCGTAACCGGAGGCGGTAATTTCTGGAGAGGAAGAACCAGCGAGACGATCGACCGTACCAAAGCGGACCAGATCGGAATGCTTGCAACAGTGATGAACTGCATCTATGTATCCGATATTTTCAGACATGTAGGTATGAAGACAGAGGTTTTCACTCCATTTGTCTGCGGAGCATTCACTTCCCTGTTTTCAAAAGATGCAGCAGTGGAAGCACTGAACGAAGGAAAAGTAATCTTTTTCGCAGGTGGCACAGGACACCCGTATTTCTCAACGGATACAGGAGCTGTTCTCCGTGCAATTGAGATTGAAGCAGATGCAATGCTTCTTGCAAAAGCGATTGACGGAATCTATGACAGCGATCCGAAGGTGAATCCGGAAGCGAAGAAGTATGATGAGATTTCTATTCAGGAAATCATCGATAAGAAGCTTATGGCAGTAGATCTGACCGCATCGATCATGTGCCTTGAGAATAAGATGCCGATGCTGGTATTCGGACTGAACGAAGAGAACAGTATCGTAGAGACAATGAGCGGTAATTTCAACGGAACAAAGGTGACTGTATAAGCAGCACCCATTAAGGGAGGATAACATATGAACGAAAAATTAAAAATATACGATGAAAAGATGCAGAAAACCATCCATGCACTGGATACAGAGCTTGCTTCTATCCGTGCAGGACGTGCAAACCCGAATATTCTGAACAAATTAACTGTAGAATATTATGGAACACCGACACCGATCCAGCAGGTGGCAAACATTTCTGTTCCGGAAGCACGTATGATCCAGATCCAGCCATGGGAAAAGAAGATCATCAAAGATATTGAGAAAGCAATCCTGATGTCTGATATCGGAATCAATCCAACCAACGATGGTACAGTAATCCGTCTGGTATTCCCAGAACTGACTGAGGAACGAAGAAAAGAACTGGTGAAAGATGTTAAGAAAAAAGGAGAAGCATCCAAGGTTGCAATCCGTAACATCCGCCGTGATGGAAATGATGCATTCAAGAAGCTGAAAGGAACAGACGTTTCGGAGGATGAAATTCAGGATCTTGAAGATCAGATCCAGAAGATGACTGACAAATACATCAAAGAAGTTGATGCAGCAGTCGATGCAAAGTCAAAAGAAGTTATGACAGTATAAGAAGGAAAGATAAGGGGCGGCGAGATGTTTGGCGCCTCTTTTCCTTTTTTATATTAGCAAATTTAGTATCAATGCAAGAGAGGGTTAAAAGATGAATGTACCGCAGCATATAGCCATCATCCTTGACGGTAACGGACGATGGGCGAAAGCAAAGGGGATGCCGAGAAACTACGGGCATGCGCAGGGCAGCAAGAATGTGGAAAAGATCTGTGAGGCTGCTTATAAGATGGGTGTCAAATATCTGACGGTCTATGCGTTTTCCACAGAGAACTGGAGTCGTCCGAAGAGTGAAGTGGATGCGCTGATGAAGCTTCTTCGTAACTACATGAAAACCTGTCTGAAGACGGCGGAAAAGAACCGGATGCGTGTCCGCGTGATCGGAGACAAGACAGGTCTGGATGAAGATATCCGTACCAGAATTAAGGAACTGGAAGAGGCATCAAAAAATAATGACGGACTGAATTTCCAGATTGCGATCAATTATGGAAGCAGAGATGAGATGGTCCGTGCCATGCGCAAGATGACAAAAGACTGTGCAGATGGTAAATTTGCACCGGAAGAGATTACAGAAGAACTGTTTGAAGGATATCTGGATACACATGGGATTCCGGATCCGGATCTTCTGATCCGTACCAGCGGGGAACTCAGGCTTTCCAATTATTTGTTATGGCAGCTTGCTTATACAGAATTTTATTTTACAGATGTTCCGTGGCCGGATTTTTCAAAAGAAGAATTAGAAAAGGCAATTGAGCAATATAATAGCAGAGACAGAAGATACGGCGGAATCAAGGAGGACGAAGAAAATGTTTAAGACGAGATTACTCAGCGGAATTGTACTGGTTATCATTGCATTTGCAACGATCTTCCTTGGCGGGGATGTCCTGTTTGCAACACTTCTGATCATCAGTCTGATCGGAGTTTCCGAGCTTTACAAGGTTGTAATGATTGAGAAAGCACCACTTGGAATCGTAGGTTATGCAGGCGTGATCGCGTATTATTTTCTGATACGTGCACAGAAAAAAGAAGATTTGATGATGTTTGCGATCATTTTACTGGTTCTTCTGATGGCAGTTTATGTATTTGCCTTCCCGAAATATGTGTCCGAACAGGTCATGACCGCATATTTTGGCGTATTTTATGTGGCAATTATGTTATCCTATATTTATCAGACACGTCTGCTAAAAGATGGACTTTTCCTTGTGGGACTGGTATTTTTATGTTCCTGGGGATGTGATACCTGTGCGTACTGTGTGGGTGTACTGATCGGAAAGCATAAGATGGCACCGAAGCTCAGCCCGAAGAAATCCGTGGAAGGCGGAGTTGGCGGACTGGCTGGAGCAGCACTTCTTGGCGCGCTTTATGCCCTTGCAATCAACAAATGGGGCGGCGCTTCGGCAGGAGTCGGCGAATATGCGCTGATCTGCTTTGTCGGTGGTATCATTTCCATGATCGGGGATCTTGCGGCATCTGCGATCAAGAGAAATCATGAGATCAAGGATTACGGAAAACTGATTCCGGGACACGGTGGGATCCTGGACCGTTTTGACAGTGTGATCTTCACAGCTCCGGTGATTTATTATCTGGCAGTTGCACTGATTTAATTTACAAACCAGCAGGAGTGTGTTTTACAGGGATGCACTTTGGTTGTAAGACAGATTGAAAATGCGTCAGTGAAAATTTTGCTGACAGGAGGCTTCAAATGAAAAAAATAGCAATATTAGGTTCAACAGGTTCGATCGGAACCCAGACACTTGAGGTTGTCCGTGAGAACAAAGATATCGAAGTGACAGGGCTTGCGGCAGGAACAAATGTGGAGCTTTTAGAAAAGCAGATCCGGGAATTCCAGCCGAAGCTGGTGGCAATGTGGACAGAAGAGAAGGCAAAGGAACTGAAAAGTCGGATCCGGGATCTGGATGTAAAGGTTGTTTCCGGAATGGATGGGCTTCTGGAGATCGCCACGATGGAAGAAAGTGAGATTCTTGTGACGGCGATCGTTGGTATGATCGGTATCCGTCCGACAATTGCAGCGATCAAAGCAGGGAAGGACATTGCCCTTGCCAATAAAGAGACACTGGTAACAGCAGGACATATCATTATGCCACTTGCAAAAGAATGTGGTGTGAAGATCCTTCCGGTGGATAGTGAGCACAGTGCCATTTTCCAGTCTCTGCAGGGAAGCCATGGAAAGAAAGAACTGAAGAAGATCCTGCTTACGGCATCAGGTGGTCCGTTCCGTGGAAAGAAGCAGGAGGATCTTCTGAACATCCGTGTGGAAGATGCTTTAAAGCATCCGAACTGGGCGATGGGACGTAAGATTACCATTGATTCTTCGACCATGGTCAATAAAGGTCTGGAAGTGATGGAAGCCAGATGGCTTTTTGATGTGGATATTGATGATGTGCAGGTGGTTGTACAGCCACAGAGTGTGATCCATTCTATGGTAGAGTATGTGGACGGAGCTGTGATCGCACAGCTTGGTACTCCGGATATGAAGCTGCCGATCCAGTATGCACTCTATTATCCGGAAAGAAGATTTCTTCCGGGAGAACGTGTGGATTTCTGGAGTATTGGACATCTTGATTTTGAAAAGCCGGATATGGATACCTTCTACGGGCTTGCACTTGCTTACGAGGCAGGGCGGTGCGGTGGAACACTTCCGACGGTATTTAACGCAGCAAATGAACTTGCAGTCAGCCAGTTCCTGAACCGGGAGATCAAATATCTGGAAATTACAGAGATTATCGAAGACTGCATGAAAGCACATAAGACAATCGCGAATCCGACTGTGGAACAGATTCTGGACACAGAGCAGGAAACGTATGACAGAATCAGAAGCAGGAGGTAGCAAATGGGAATCGTACTGGCGATTTTACTTTTTGGATTCATCGTGTTTTTCCATGAACTGGGACATTTTCTTCTGGCGCGGATTAATGGAATCAATGTGTATGAATTCTGGATCGGAATGGGACCGACACTGGCACATAAAAAGATCGGAGAGACAGACTACTGTCTGAAAATACTGCCGATCGGCGGTGCATGTGTGATGGGGGAAGATGAAAAAGATGATCTGTCAGAGGGAAGCTTCAACAGCAAATCGCCGTGGCGCAGGATCTCGGTCATTGCCGCAGGTCCGGTATTTAACTTTATTCTTGCATTTATTGGCGCATTCATTATTATCTGCTTTGTCGGTGTAGACAAACCGATCATAGGATCGGTAAATGCAGGAACGCCTGCAGCTGAGGCAGGGCTTCAGGCAGGTGATGAGATTGTGAAGATTAATGGAAAACATATTCATATTTTCAAAGATATTTCCACTTACAATCAGTTCCATCAGGGAGAAACGATGGAAATTGTATATAAAAGAGATGGGGAAAAGCATACCATTTCCGTTACGCCTGAGAAAAATGACAGCGGATATTACCTGATTGGAATTACAAGCAGCAATTATGTAAAAACCAACGTATTTGAGACTGCTGCGTACAGTGCATACAATGTAAAATACTGGATCGATCTGACGGTTGACAGTCTGAAACAGCTTGTGACAGGACGGATCGGAGTGGATCAGTTATCCGGACCGGTGGGCGTTGTGAGCGCAGTTGATACAACCTATAAAGAAAGCAAGTCGGGAGGAGCGCTTCTGATATTCCTGAACTTGTTGCAGATGACGATCCTGCTTTCAGCCAACCTTGGAGTGATGAATTTACTTCCGCTTCCAGCACTGGATGGAGGCCGGCTGGTATTTCTGATCGTGGAAGTGATCCGTGGAAAGCGGGTGCCGCCGGAAAAAGAAGGTTATGTGCATCTGGCAGGGATGGCACTTCTGCTTTGTCTGATGGTATTTGTGATGTATAATGATATCCGGAGGATTTTCTTTTAGCTTCAGGTTGGTACAGCAGATTAGAGTAAATAAAAGATGAAAAGCATCTCGGTTGGGTTCAATTGAGGTGCTTTGTGTTAAGTGCAAAGAAACAGTCTATAGAAAATGTCTGGCAAGAGTGACATTATTTCATACAGGGAAAAAGCCGCAGGGACAGGCATTTAACCATGTTATGGATATGAAAATAAGTTTACAGAAAGAAGGATGGAAAGATGCGAGAGCAGCTTACAGAAAGTGATGTAAAGAAGATCGAAGAGGAGATCCAGCACCGCAAGCATGTCATCCGTAAGGAAGCGATTGAAGCGGTCAAGGAAGCGCGTGCACAGGGAGACTTAAGTGAGAACTTTGAATATCACGCAGCAAAAAAATATAAAAATCAGAATGAAAGCCGGATCCGGTATCTGGAAAGAATGCTGAAAAATGCGGAGATCGTATCCGATACTTCGGAAGAGGGTGTTGCCGGGATCAATAACCGTGTGACGGTATATTTCCCGGAGGATGATGAAGAAGAGACTTATAAACTGGTGACTTCTATCCGTGGAAATTCAATCCACAATTACATCAGTACAGAGTCTCCGATCGGAAAGGCGATCTTTGGACATAAGGCAGGGGAGACTGTGAAGGTGAAGGTCAGCGATGATTATTCGTATGAGCTTGTGATACGGAAGATTGAAGATACAACGGATGATGAGGAGGATAAGATCCGGGCGTTTTAGTTTGAAGAAGGGGGCTATGGATGTGAGTGAAAAAGCAGAAATTACATTCATGCAGACAAGGCTGATAAGGCTTGCGTCAGAAGAATGGAAGATGCCATTAGAAAGAGTTCTTGAAATATTTAAGGAAACAGATGTATTTGGTTACATCGAAAAAGGTTATGGGATTTTTCATTGCGAGGGTGATGAAGCAGTGCTGGAAGATATTGAGGAATTTCTTGAAAGTAAAGGGGGGAAGGTCTGATGCTGGAATTAGCTGATGGAATGATATTATATCATGGGAGCTATTGTAAAGTTGCAAAACCAGTATTGTTTTAAAACGGTAGAAGCACTTGAGTGTCTGAAATTTATGGAGGCTGAGAAAATATGGCTGAAGAAATGATTTCAAAGGAGCAGATGGATTATACAATTGATGTATTGATTGCAATGGTTGTGGAAGAACTTGCGGAAGATTTGCATGAGGAGCCGAACAAGGTATTATATGATTTCCTTCAGTCAAAAATTGGAAAAGCACTTTACGATGAATCTACAAAGCTTTGGTGGAATGGTCCTTCCTATATAGCGGATATGTATAAAGAAGAGATTTCTAAAAAGTAATTTCAGTGTGAAGAACAAATATGGATCAGGATATTCCAGAACCCATATAAAATACCAGCCCCGAAGATCGTTGCGAGAATGTATACCAGAATTGCAAGATTATTTCCGCAGAGTTCACCAATTTTTACGAAGAAAATCTGTGTCATCTGGTAGTCTGGATTGATGTAGAAAAGATTGATCTCGCCAAAGGAATCCAGAATATGATTCAGATATTCGGCGATGAGAGCAAACAGGATATAGAGCAAAGTAATGCGCGAAAAGGAAGGCAGCAGATGATGCATGGAAGCGTCAGTCAGCTGTCTTTTCATATCTTTAGAATAGGAAAGAGAAGGCACTGTCGCTGATTTCTGTACCAGAAGTATACCGGACAGGATTCCTGTGACAATTAGTAAAATATGCCAGAGATAGGAGTGAACTGTCAGGATCAGAAGTGGATAATGCATACCACTGGTGTCGAAGAATACAGCAATTCCACCGAGAAGATTATAGGTTGCGAGAAAGCCGAGAGTGGTGTTTCTGGCAGACTCGGTGTGTAAAAATGGGTAGAGGACAAGAAGGTACATCGGAAGACTGCAGAGCTGGAAGGGGAAATACCACAGGTTGTAGTGCCCGCCATCCACGACGAAAGTCAGAAGTAATTGTTTCAGGATTTCGCTGGCGAACAGAAAACTGCCGATAAAGAATAAAATTTTTTCTATGCAGTGTGGTGAAAGTTTTCTTATCATATGGACTCCTCAAAATTTACTTTTGACTCTCGCATCATTTTATAGGTGTAGTATACGCTGGAATCAAGTGTATTACAAGATTTATAGAGAATTTAAACAGTTATTTATAGAAATAGCCTGAAAAATTATAGAAAAATACCATGATAATATATAGTTAGAATTGACTGACCTATGTGCATGGAGATATAATTAAATATAATGATGCAGACGGAGTGGAAGATTCCTATCTGAATGCTGAATGGAGAATAATTTTATACAAGAGACTTTGACGGCAAGGTAGATCCGAGCGGGAAACAGTTGGTGATATACGAAGGTGTATAGTGGGACTCGTCTACCGTTTTGGCAGACGGTTTTTTTGTGTAGAAAGGAATAAAGGTTATGTTAAAGGTAGCGATTTATGGAAAGGGCGGTATCGGAAAGTCGACGATCACGTCCAATCTGGCGGCTGCATTTGCGGCGATGGGGAAAAAGGTAATTCAGATCGGTTGCGATCCGAAGGCAGATTCTACGATCAATCTGCTTGGCGGCGAGCCACTGAGACCGGTGATGAATTATATGAGAGAAGAAGATGAGGAACCAGAGAAGCTTTCAGATATTGCAAAAGAAGGTTATGGCGGCGTGCTCTGTATTGAGACAGGCGGACCGACACCGGGGCTCGGATGCGCGGGACGTGGGATTATTGCCACATTCCAGCTTTTAGAAGATCTGCGGTTATTTGAAACATACAAACCGGATGTGGTACTTTATGATGTCCTTGGAGATGTAGTTTGTGGCGGATTTGCAGCGCCGATCCGGGAAGGGTATGCAGAGAAGGTTCTGATCGTAACTTCCGGAGAAAAGATGGCGCTTTATGCGGCGAACAACATTTCCAGTGCGGTAAGAAATTTTGAGGACAGAAGTTATGCCAGAGTATTCGGAATCGTGCTTAATCACAGAAACGTGGAAAATGAAACAGAAAAGGTACAGGCATTTTCGGAAAAAAGCGGGATTCCGATCGTTGGGGAAATCCCGAGAAGTGATGAGATCATCCGCTATGAGGATCAGGGAATGACGGTGATCGAAGGGGACAAGGATTCGGCGATCAGCAGAAGATTCTTTGATCTGGCAGAATTATTACTAAAGAGTGAGGAATAGAAGGTATGGCAAAGGAAGCATATTATTGTACCGTAAAAGAACTAAATGAACTGGGAAGAGATGCAATTCCGGCACAGCTTCGGTCGAATACCCATCTGATCTACAGCTCACCGGCAACGCTTGCATTTAACTCACCGGGAGCCGAGGGCTTTGGAGTAAAAAGAGCGGGACTTGCCGTACCGGATTCGATCATGCTGATCGTGGCACCGGGCTGCTGCGGAAGAAATACGTCCCTGATCAGCTCCATGCGGGAATATGACAACCGCTTTTTTTATCTGATGATGGACGAGACCGATATCGTAACGGGGCGTCATTTGAAAAAAATCCCGAAGGCAGTAGAAGAGATCTGTAATTGCTGTGAAAAAAGACCATCCGTTGTGATGATCTGTATCACCTGTGTAGATGCCCTTCTGGGAACGGATATGGAGCGTGTGTGCAGAAAGGCGGAAGAAAGAGTGGGACTTCCGGTTCGTCCGTGCTACATGTACGCACTTACAAGAGAAGGAAGAAAGCCGCCGATGGTGCATGTACGTCAGTCCTTATACTCCCTTCTGGAGCCAAAGAAGAAAAAAGGAAATGTGGTTAATCTTCTTGGATTTTTCTCACCGCTGGTCGATGAGTGTGAGCTGTATGATCTGCTTGGCAGCGCAGGAGTCAGGACGGTTCATGAGATTTCCAGATGTAAGGATTATGAAGAGTATCAGACTATGTCTGAGGCAAATTTTAATCTGGTACTTCACCCGGAAGCCAGATTTGCGGCAGAGGATTTCCACAACCGTCTGCAGATTCCGTTTATTGAACTCAGGAGACTCTACCAGACAGACAAGATCGCCAGCCAGTATCAGGCATTTGGAAGAGTGCTTGGGGTAACATTTTCTGATGAAGTTTACCGGGAAAAAGCGGAAGAGGCTGTGGCAAAATTTAAAGAAAAGCGGCCGGATGCAAGCTTTGCGATTGGAGAATGCATGAACGGGGATCCGTTTGAGATGGCACTTGCGATGATCAAATATGGATTTAAAGTACCGGAAATCTACGGAACACTGACAGCGGAGAACTTCATTTACCTGAACCAGTTGTCCAAGCTCAGTCCGGAGACAAAAGTTTTTTCAAACATGGAACCGACCATGCTGTACTACGATCCGGAAAAGAGCGGCGTGAATATGACCATTGGAAAGGATGCAGGATACTATCATCCGGAACAGCCGAACGTGGTCTGGAATCAGGACAGGCAGCCGTATGGTTATGCAGGTGTGACACGGTTGTTTGAAACCCTTTTGGAGGTGTAACATGAGAGGACTTAGAAAATATCTGACACCATTCGCACCGGATCAGTCGGGAGCGGTGTCTGTGTTATATGAACTGGGCGGAATCATCGTCATCTGCGATGCAGGAGGATGTACGGGAAATGTCTGTGGATTTGATGAACCGAGATGGTTTGAACGGAAAAGTGCAGTATTCAGCGCAGGACTTCGTGATATGGATGCAATCCTTGGAAGAGATGACCGTCTGGTCGCGAAGCTGACGGATGCTGCAGAGAAGATCGATGCCGGTTTTGCGGCAATTGTCGGGACTCCGGTTCCGGCAGTAATCGGAACGGATTACCGGGCACTCAGACGTATGTGTGAGAAGAAGACAGACCTTCCGATACTTGCTATCGATACGGATGGAATGGAGCTTTATGATAAAGGTGAAGAAAAAGCATATCTTGAATTATTTACCGTATTTGCAAAGGAAAAATACGAGGTATGTGAAGAAAAAGTCGGCATCCTTGGAATGACGCCACAGGATGTAAGCGATCTGAAAGCAGCAGATAAAGTAAGAGAGGAACTGAAAAAAGAAGGAAAAGAAGCAATTTGCTATGGAATGGGCGACGGACTTGAGGCGGTAGAAAGGGCATCGGAAGTTGGCAAAAATATTGTTGTATCTGCGGCAGCACTGGAAGTAGCCAAATATTTGGAAAAGACCTTTGGTACGCCGTATGAGATCGGTTATCCGGCAGCAGGTGAGTTGGTTCAGGATCTGGACTATGAGGGGAAGAAGATCCTTGTGGTACACCAGCAGGTGATGGCGGAAGCGATCCGGCAGGAAATCCTGCGCAGAGATTCTTCTGCAAAAGTGCAGACAGCAACCTGGTTTATGATGAAGAAAGAGCTTGCCTGTCCGCAGGACGTGTCTTTCCGCGAGGAAGATGATTACATTGATCTTGTAAAAAATGGTGGATTTGATATCATTTTCGCAGATGCATGTATGGAAAAAATGGTTCCGGATTTTCAGGGAACCTTCGTAAATACAAGACATTTTGCAGTGTCAGGGAGACTGTGTGAATAGATGAAAAATGAAGTGACAAAACAGATCCGCGTCTATGGAATAGTACAGGGTGTAGGATTTCGTCCGACTGTGAGCAGGCATGCGGCTACGCATCAGATCCGGGGCAGTGTGTCCAATAAAGGTCCGTATGTGGAAATCTTTGCGCAGGGACCGGAAGAGGCAGTGGATGGATTTATCTCGGATATTGAGAATAAGCCGCCGAAGCGGGCAGCAATTTTGAAAATGAATATTGAGCCGGTAGAAGAAGCAGAAGACTTTCCGGAGTTTGCGATCATTGAAAGTGAAAAGACGAAAGGTGAGATTTTTGTCTCACCGGACATTGCAATTTGTGATGAGTGCAAAGAAGAAATGTTCGATCCAAAGAACCGCAGATATCTGCATCCATTTATCAACTGTACCTGCTGTGGTCCCAGACTTACGATCCTGGATGCCCTTCCGTATGACCGGGAACGCACCAGTATGAAAGAATTTCCGATGTGTCCGGACTGTGCGAAAGAATATTATGATCCGGCGACCCGGAGATACGATGCACAGCCGGTCTGCTGTAATGAGTGCGGACCGGAGGTCTATCTGATTGGAAGAGAGGAACGCGGGCGGGATGCGATCATTTATACCAGACGGATCATCGCAGAAGGAGGCATTGTAGCGATCAAGGGAATCGGAGGCTTCCATCTGTGTTGTGATGCAACAAATGAAAAAACGGTGAGACGGCTTCGGGAACTCAAAAAGCGTCCGGCGAAGCCATTTGCAGTCATGGCGAAAGATCTGGAGTCGGTGAAAAGAGAATGCCTGGTCAGTGAAGAACAGGAAAAGATCCTGACCGGACATCAAAAGCCGATCCTGCTTCTGGACAAAAAAGAAGACGGAAAAGAAACGCTTTGCGAAAGTATTGCACCGGGCAATCCAAAGGTTGGTGTGATGCTGCCTTATGCTCCGGTGCAGCTTCTGATCTTCACCTATGATGATGGAATCCAGATGCCTTCTCTTCTGGTTATGACCAGTGGGAACACATCCGGTGCACCAATCTGCAGGGAGGATAAAGAAGCCATTCAGGAGCTTTCCCATCTGTGTGACTGTATGCTTTCCCATAACCGGAAGATCCGGATCCGTGCCGATGATTCGGTGATGGATTTTTATAAAAATGAGCCATATATGATCCGCAGATCCAGGGGCTACGCACCACTTCCGACCATGGTTCAGATGCCGTGGAAAGGCCAGGTGCTTGCTACCGGAGGAGAACTGAAAAATACGTTCTGTATTGGCGTAGATAGCAGATTTTATCAGTCCCCTTACGTGGGAGATCTGGAAGATCTGCGTACCGTGCAGGCTTTGACAGAAACGATCGGCAGACTGGAAACGCTTCTGGAGGCAGAACCAAAGGTTGTGGCGTGTGATCTGCATCCGAAATACAATGCGACAGTCGTTGCTGAAGAACTTGGACTTCCTGTCCTGAAGGTACAGCATCATTTTGCACATATCCTGTCCTGCATGGCGGAAAATGACTGTGAAGATCCGGTGATCGGCATTTCCTTTGACGGTACCGGTTACGGAACGGATGGGACCATCTGGGGTGGAGAAATCCTCCGTGCTGATTACGATGGATTTGAAAGACTCGGAAGCATCAAACCCTTCTGGCAGGTGGGAGGAGATGCATCCGCAAAGGAAGGCTGGCGAATTGCCGGAGCTCTTCTTTATGGAGAACTGAAAGATAAAGAAAAAACGATCGAATGGATGAAAAAGCTGGAGCTTTGTACCGAAGCGGAAGCAAAAGTGCTGGTGACAATGACCGGGCGGCATCTGAATGCTGTTCTTTCTACCAGTGCCGGCCGCCTTTTCGACGGAGTCAGCGCGATCCTCGGAATCCGGAAAAAATCCACTTTCGAGGGAGAAGCATCTACGGCATTAGAGTTCGCGGCAGAAGCTTACGAGAAAACAATGCACCAGCCATACGCCCCCCTCATGCTTAAGCCATTTACAGAAACGGCGGAAGACCGCCTGATTCTAAATACCGGCGAATTAGTCAAAAACCTCGCCGAGAAACGACTTGCCGGAGAAGATGCCCAAAAACTGGCATACCAGTTCCACCAGGAACTTGCAAGACAGATCATATCCGCAGCCCTCACAGCAAGTCATCAGACCGGAATCCGGAAAGTTGCCCTAAGCGGCGGCGTTTTCCAGAACCGCTTACTACTACGTCTGGTAGAAGAAGGTCTGGTTAAGCAAGGCCTCATCACCCTGCACCATCACCTCATTCCACCAAACGACGGAGGACTGGCACTCGGTCAGGCAGCCTACGCAATGGCATATTTACAGAAGCATGAGATAAAGTAAAACCAGACATAAAAATATTTTAAACAGAGTTAATCTAAAAACTATTACAAATTACAATAAAAGAGGAAAAGGACCACCAGGAACAAACAAATCAGGAATTGACAACAAGGCACTGCCTTGTCAATTCCCCCTTTGTCAACACGTTAAATTTTAGGAAGCGCCAGCAGGGAGAGAAAACAATTGGGACCGACTGCATTTGCAGGAGCCCGAGCGTTCTCTTGGAAACTGCAGTGTTGCGTTATTTACAGAAATCCATCTGTTTGAGCGAAGCGAGTTATGGATTTCTGTAAATGCCCTTAGCAACACGAAGCCTTCCTAGAGAACACCGGACTCCGAAACCGCAGCCGGTCCCAATTGTTTTCACTCCCTGCGTCCCTTCCCAAAAAAAAGGAGGAATTACCCACATGTGTGTCGGATTATCAGCAAAAGTTGTAAAAATCAGTAACGGAACCGCCGTCGTTGACGCTGGCGGTGCAAAAAGAGAGGTTTCATCCCAGCTTCTGGAGAATCTGGAACCGGGCGATTACGTCATGGTTCACGCCGGAGTTGCGATCGCAAAGATCACCGATGAGGATGAAAGCGAGACCGATCAGCTTATGGAGGAACTGCTGTAATGGAAGAACAGAAGAAACGAACAGCCAGAGAGATCATAGAAAATTATGACGGACCGGCAGTGCGGATCATGGAAGTATGTGGAACCCATACCCATGAGATTTTCCGCCTGGGGATCAGGAAACTTTTGCCAAAGCAGGTAGAACTGATCTCGGGACCGGGATGTCCGGTCTGCGTGACACCGGTCAGCTTTATCGATGAAGCAATTTATCTGGCATTAGAGGAGCACGTGACTATCTGTACCTTTGGTGATCTGGTCCGCGTACCGGGAAGCCAGATGAGTCTTGCCGGAGCCAGAGAAAAAGGTGCAAAGATCCATATCGTCTACTCCCCGGCAGATGCTGAAAAATACGCCAAAGAGCATCCGGAAGAACAGGTGACATTCCTGTCGGTTGGATTTGAGACAACCACACCGGCTGGATGTCTTTCGGTTAAACAGGCAAAGGAAGATGGAATTTCCAATTATTCCCTTCTGGTTGCCAATAAGACTATGCCGGGAGCTTATGAGGCGCTCAAAGGAAGTGCCGATGTATTCTTATATCCAGGCCATGTCAATGCAATCACAGGGACCGAACTCTGTGAACAGCTGACAGAAGAAGGTGTCAGCGGAGTGGTAGCCGGATTTACCGCAAAAGAACTGCTTACCGCACTTGCGGTTGCGCTGGTGCGTTTTCAGGAAGGAAAGCCGTTCTTCGTAAACTGCTATCCGAGAGTTGTCACCAGAGAAGGAAGCCGTGAGGCACAGAGGCTGGTAGAGGAGCTGATGGAAGGCTGTGACAGTGAGTGGAGAGGTCTTGGAATCATTCCGGGATCTGGCATGCAGCTGAGAGAAGAATGGGAAGCTTTTGATGCAAGAAAGAAATACAATATGCCAAAAATCGAAGGAAAAGCAAATCCGGCATGCCGCTGCGGAGATGTACTGCAGGGAAAATGCAAACCGTCCGACTGCAAGGTATTTGGCAAAGTATGTACACCACAGCACCCGGTAGGAGCCTGCATGGTATCCGGCGAGGGCGCATGTTCGGCTTATTTCATGTATGATACCAGGGGATAAAGATCAGAACATGAGTAAGTAGCCATTTTTCGAAGAAAAATGAGCGGCTTACGAATGTTTTGAGGATTGTGAGAGCACGTAAGTGCGGAACAATCCGGTATCAGGGAAATGAAGGAATGGAACATCGGAACAATCCGGTATCATATATGCGGAAACAACTAAGAGAGAAGGAATTTTAAAATGGAAAATAAAATAGAAACTCAGACAGTAACCATGGCACATGGAGCCGGCGGAAAGCAGACTTCAGAGCTGATCGATAAAGTATTTGCAGCACATTTTGCCAATCCGGATCTGACTGCAGATGATGCAGCAGTTCTTGTACCTCCGGTCGGAAAGATGGCAGTATCCACGGACGGATTTATCGTATCGCCTGCATTTTTCCCGGGCGGAAATATCGGAAAGCTTTCCATCTGCGGTACCGTCAACGATCTGGCATGCATGGGAGCAAAACCGCTTTATCTGACCTGTGCATTCGTCATTGAAGAAGGATTTCCGATGGAAAAACTGGAAGAAATTGCAGCAGCCATGGAGAAAACAGCAAAAGAAGCCGGAGTCCGTATTGTATCCGGAGATACTAAGGTAGCAGGAAAGGGACAGGTAGACGGTGTATTTATCACAACAACCGGAATGGGACAGATCGAGGACGGCGTAAAAGTCGGAGGAGAACTGGCACAGCCGGGAGATGCAATTATCGTAACCGGAGATGTGGGACGTCACGGATGCACGATCCTCCTTGCAAGAGAGGATTTTGGAATCGAAGCTGATGTGACCAGTGACTGCGCACCGCTGTGGCATACCGTAGAAGAAGTGATGGATGCAACCCATGACCTGCATGTGATCCGCGACGCGACAAGAGGCGGAGTTGGAACGGTACTCTATGAGATCGCAGGACAGAGCAATGTGGGGATCCGTCTGGATGCAGAAAAAGTTCCGGTTGCCCCGGAAGTAAAGGGTGTCTGTGGTATGCTCGGTCTGGAACCACTTTATCTTGCATGCGAGGGAAGAATGGTTATCATGGCACCGAAAGCAGAGGCAGAAAAAATCGTAGAAGCCCTGCACAAATGCCCGTACTCACAGAATGCAGCGATCATCGGAGAAGTGACGGCAGAGCAGCCGGGCAAAGTTGTTATGACTACAGAAATCGGAACGCAGGCACTTCTGCCACAGCCGGGCGGAGAACTGCTTCCCCGGATATGCTAAACAATCTGAAATGCGGAGGGTAAAAAGTGCAGGCGTGTTACAAGCTCGCTTGTATAAGCGCTTGCATTTTTTGCCCTCCATATGGCGGATGCCATACAGTGAGATGAAGCGAAGCGGAATCGAGCTGGCATTTCAAAAAAGAATCGACCTGACATTTCAGAAAAGAAAGGAGACATTTTCATGGACACCAGGGTAGCAGTCATTTCGATCATTGTGGAGAATCCTGCCGCGATTGAGGAACTGAACCATTACCTGCATGAAGCAGGAGAGTATATCATTGGAAGAATGGGAATTCCATATCGTCAGAAGGGAATCAACATCATCAGTATTGCCATTGATGCACCGCAGGATACGATCAGTGCCCTGTCTGGTAAGATCGGTCGTCTGAATGGGGTATCCACAAAAACGGCGTACTCGAACGTCATTACGAAAGCGGAGGAAAAAGCGGAATGAAAAAGATAGCAGTATACGGAAAAGGTGGGATCGGCAAATCCACAACCGTATCCAATCTTGCGGTGGCGCTTGCCGAAAAAGGATACAAGGTCATGCAGATCGGCTGTGATCCGAAGGCGGATTCAACCATCCAGCTCCGGCATGGAAAGGAGATTCCGACCGTATTGGAAATGTTTCAGCAGAAGAAACAGAATCTGAAGCTGGAAGATATAGTTACGGTTGGTTATGCAGGTGTGGTCTGCGTGGAAGCAGGTGGACCGACACCGGGACTTGGATGTGCAGGACGCGGGATCATCACCGCCCTTGAAAAGCTGGAAGAAACCGGTGCTTATGAGACCTACCAGCCGGATATCGTGTTATATGATGTACTTGGTGATGTAGTCTGCGGTGGCTTTTCCATGCCAATGCGAAAGGGCTATGCGGATCAGGTATTCATCATCACATCCGGTGAAAATATGGCGATCCATGCCGGGGCCAATATTGCAATGGCAGTAGAGAATTTCAAGAACCGGGGATATGCTTCCCTTGGCGGTATTATTTTAAATAAAAGAGAGGTTCCGAGAGAGGAAGAAAAGGTGCGGGAGCTTGCAGGGGATTTTCACACGCAGATCATTGGACGGCTTGACCGGAGCGAACTTGTGATGGAAGCAGAAGAAGCCGGCAAGGTTCTGCTGGAATACGCACCGGATTCGCAGATGGCAGAGGAATACCGGAAGCTGGCAGATCAGATCCTTGCAGTGTGCGGAGAGGAGAAGCCATGTTAAAACGGGTAGGACATCCGGTGGATGAAAAAGGCGCGGCAGTAGCCATCAAGGATGCCGCATTTCCGGTCCCATTTGCACCGGGGCTTGAATTTAACTCGCCGGTTCACGGCAACTGGAATATCGTGCATACAGGAATGCTGATGCCGGAGGCAAGACAGATCTATGTCTGTGCAGATAACTGCATGCGGGGGGTGGTGCTGACAGCGGCGGAAATGAATGCGGCTGACCGGTTTTCCTTTGTGATCGTAAAAGAAGAGAATCTGTTAAATGGAAATCTGGAGGACATCACCATCGAAGGCGTGACGGATGTGCTGAATAAGCTGGAAGAAAAACCGAAAGCAGTTCTTTTATTTACCGTCTGTCTGCATCATTTTCTGGGATGCGACCTGGAACGGGTGTTTCAGGAACTGGAGGAGAGGTTCCCGAAGATTACGTTTATCCGCTGTTATATGGATCCGATCATGCAGAAGCATGGACCTACACCGGATCAGAAGCTGAGAAAGGCGATTTATGAACCACTTCCGAAGCGAAAAGCAGATGAAAAAGCCGTGAGTTTTCTAGGCAGTGATTTCGCACTGGAAAAAAATGCAGATCTGAAACGAATCGTCCGGGCACATCAAGGAATCTTCCGGGAACTGCCGGAATGTAAAAGCTGGGAAGACTATCTGGCACTTTCCGAAGGAAAACTTTTTGTATCTTCTTATCCACCATCTAAATATGGTGCGGAAGTGCTTTCAGAGCGTCTGAAGCGGTCATATCTGTATCTGCCGGGCAGCTTTGATTATGAAGAGATCACAGCACAGCTGGAAAATTTCTGCCAGGCAATGGGCTATGGAAAGCTGGAGGAAACGATTTCAGTAGAAGAGGAAATTGCTGCCTGTGAAAAGGTACTGGAAAAGGCGCATGAGGTGATCGGAGACACTGCGGTTGCCATTGATTATCTGTACCATCCGCGTCCGCTGGGACTTGCAAAGCTTCTGCTTACTCATGGTTTCCGGGTAATTCAGATCTATCTGGACTGCATCAGTCCGGAAGAAAAAGCGGAATTTGAGTGGCTGAAGGAGCATGCACCGGATCTGCAGTTGATTGCAACGATCCAGGTGAAAATGCGTGTGCTTCCGAGAACATCGGATGAAAAAATACTGGCGATTGGACAGAAGGCGGCGTGGTTTACAGGAAGTCCGTATTTTGTCAATATGGTACAGGGCGGTGGCCTTTACGGATTTGACGGGATCCGCAGGACGGCAGAGCTTATGGAGGAAGCATTTACCGAAGAAAAAGACACGGAAGATCTGGTTGTGCGAAAAGGATGGGGGTGCGAAAGTTGCATATGAGACAATCTTATCGAATCATACCAATTTATACAGCGGATGTATCCGGTGTGTGCTCGGCTCTTTACGAGCTTGGCGGCATGACGGTCATGCACGATCCGTCCGGATGCAATTCGACCTACAACACTCACGATGAGATCCGCTGGTACGATCAGGACAGTCTGATCTATATTTCCGGTCTGACAGAAATTGATGCGATCATGGGAAATGATCAAAAATTTCTGGATGATATCAAAGAGGCAGCAAGGGAGCTGCATCCGAAATTTATTGCCCTTGCAGGGTCCCCGATTCCGTATATGAACGGAACCGATTTTCCGGCATTGGCACAGGTGCTGGAAGAAGAAACCGGGATTCCTGCATTTGCGGTACCGACGAACGGAATGCATGATTATGTGTATGGGGCAGGAGTTGCATTAGAAGAGATCGCGAAGAGATTTACCGGGGAAAAGACAGGACGTATTCAGGCACGCACCGTTAATCTGCTTGGTGTGACACCACTGGATTTTGGACCGGTATCTCATGCAGAGGTGCTGAAAGAGAACCTGAAAGCCTGTGGATGGAAGGTTCTGTCCACCTGGGCGATGGGAGATGAACCGGATGCATTTTTGCAGGCAGGAGAAGCAGAGGTGAATCTGGTGGTATCTTCGGTCGGGCTTCGTGCGGCGAAAGTGCTGGAAGAAAAGTTCGGAACCCCGTATGTGGTTGGAACGCCGATTGGTTCTTATACAGAGCGGATTGCGAAAGCACTGGAAGAAAAAGAGCAGATACCATATCGAAAGGACCGGATGCAGGGAAGAAAAGAGCGGAAGGTGACGTTGATCGGGGAGCCTGTGATCATGGAATCCCTGGCGGCAGGAATCGAAGAAAAGTATGACTGCCGTGTGGAAGTGCTTTGTCCACTGGAAGAAACAGATGGCTTACTGGCAGATGGGGACAGATGGGTTCACGGAGAAGAAGAGATGGAAGAGGCATTAAAAGATGCAGAGATCATTGTGGCAGATCCGTTATATAAACCGATCTGTCCGAAGAACTGTGAATTTTATGAGCTGCCGCATATTGCATTTTCCGGAAGAATTTATCTGAAAAAGCTTCCGGTGCTGGGAAAGCTGGTTTAACGGACCGGATATGCGTGCCGAAGCAGTGGTTATGAAAAAAGAATATCTGTAAAAAGAGAAAATGCTTTTTGGAGAAAGATCTGAGAAGGATTTTCTTTTTTTGAAGGTTAAAATAGCAGAAGAACGTGACAAATGGCGGAGAAATGCAGAGTCATAAGAAAAAATTGCAAATAACATTAAAGATGATGCTGTTTTTTAGCAAAAGAATTGCTATAATTTACTATGTATAATTAGAATTTGATGAATGAATATATAGCAGGTGTACGAATATGAGAAAAAAAGGATTTACAATGGTAGAACTGATTGTAGTACTCATCATCCTTTCGATCACTGCCAGTCTGTATACAGGAGAGATTCTTGGATACAGTGAAAAGAACAGCAGGATTGTAGTGAAAGAATGTACCAATTCGTGAAATATTTCTCTGACATCTGCTGCGTTTGGTGAATCGGTCGGAGCGGTGAAATTGGGGACATTTGTAAAAAATGAGATTGGCCCGGGTGTCAATCTGCCGGATGAGAGGGAAAAGCTGGAGATGCACCTGGTAGGTGGAATTGTCGGTACAATCAGTGGAGAAGAGTAAATACTCATGCCACCCCCCAACAAAGCCCAACCACCCAAAACTATATACTGTTGGATAAGGTCGGCACTTAACGTTTTACTTATTAAAGCACCCGGAGATTTCTGGGTATTACAGACCGATGAGACCGGTTATCAGGTCCTTCGGTTCATTTATCAAGAAGGAGAATATACTGTCTGGTATCAGGCAGACGATCCTTCACCATATAAGGTGTATCATGAGGAAACCATGATCGATACAGGAGATTGGGATGTTAGTAGTTTTAGAAGGAATTTTATGGATGATACGGTTCTTTTTCGGATCCTGTATCTTTAGTTTTTTAACGGTCGTGATCGACCGGTTGCCCCGTGGGGAAAATGTAGTACACGGGAGAAGCCGCTGTACAAGCTGTGGCAGAGAACTGACTGCATGGGAACTGATCCCGTGTGTGAGCTTTCTTTGTCTGGGCGGAAAGTGCAGAGGATGTGGGGAGCGGATCCCCTTAAGGTGTTTTTGGACAGAACTTACAGGCGGAGCAGCTTTTATCGGCTGCGTGATCAGATATGGCTGTGGCAGATCAGGCGTAATATCGTCAAGAGGCGCAGTGATTTTTGCATATTTAGGAATATTACTTGTGGTAGCCCTGATTGACTGGGATACACAGATGATTTATGATAGATTTCATATAATGATTTTGATACTTGCAGTTTTTGATTTTCTGCTTTATCCGGAGCGGGGAATTGTGACAAGATTGATCGGCACTCTGATCATTTCCGTACCGATGCTGCTCCTGGCACTGGTGATCCCAGGAGCATTCGGAGGCGGAGATATCAAGCTGATGGCAGTTAGCGGACTGCTTCTTGGTACGGCATCTACCGTGTGTGCGATGTTTATCGGAATTGTAACCGGAGGCGGTTATGCGGCGGTGATGCTTGCCGGAAAGAAGCTTGAGAAGAAAGACCAGTTTGCATTTGGACCATTTCTTGCACTGGGACTTGCAGCAGCAGTTTTCTGGGGAGATCAGATTGCAGCGTGGTATCTGCGTTTTCTGTAGCGGAACTGCAAAGAAGTGAAATAGAAGATCCATCATGTGAAAATGACATGGTTTGATGTTAGATAGAAGAGAGGATTCGTGGAGGATAGCGAAATTTCGATATGTTGCAAAAGGCATGGGCGGAAAAACCTACAGAGGAACGACAGAGGCGATTTCAGAGGCGGCACTGATCCAACAGCTTCGGGAACAGGAACTGTTTCTGGTAGAATCGAAGAACCTGACAAAAGTAAGAGGATATAAGAAATTAAAGGCAAAACAGCTGGCAGCATTTTGCCGGGAGCTTTCTACGCTTCTGTCAGGTCGAACAGATGAAATCCAATCTGGCAACCTATCCGGATCTGGATGCGGAGATGATCGCGAAGATCGTGGATGTGGGCGGAAGCACCATGACAGTCCAGATTAAGACGATGGATTCCGAGATAGGAGGTGAGGATCAGTGAAAATCGATATGGAATTAAAACCAGGTGACGTGGTACTTTTAAAGGTGATTGCCTGCGTATTGATCTTCTTTTTCATGGCGCGTTTTCTGATCTTTCCGGGAATGGAAAAACATCAGGATCTGGTGACAAAAAAGACGACCTGACGATCAAACATCAGGAAATGCAGTATACGATCAGCAGTAAGGCGTCGACGTAGCCGGAAAATCATAACAGAAAAGTGGAGCAGTACCACGGAGAAAATCCGGTGGGTACTGCTCCATTATGATTCGGGCAAGATTATCCGGAAATCTTACACCGGTCCAGATACCATTTTTCAATCAGTCCGATCAGTGCGTACAGCAGCATGGCGATCACGCAGAGGATACAGATACTCATCAGCAGCCAGTCGAGCTTGAAGACCTGGCTTCCATAAATGATCATATAGCCAAGCCCTTCTCTGCCGCCGATAAATTCTCCGATGATCACACCCACCAGGCAGAGCCCGATATTGACTTTCATGGTGCTGATGATCGCCGGAATACAGCTTGGAATGACCACTTTGGTGAGCGCATGAAGCCGGTTTCCGTGAAGTGTATAGATGAGCATGATCTTATCGGGATCTACTTCGGAAAATTCGGAATAGAGGTTCAGGATACTTCCGAAGATCGCAACCGACATTCCGGCTATAATGATCGTTGTGCGGTTTGCACCGAGCCAGACGATGAGCAGTGGGGCGAGGGCAGATTTTGGCAGGCTGTTCAGCACCACCAGATAAGGCTCCAGGATTTCCGAAAGCTTCCGGAAGAGCCAGAGAAGGACGGTGACAAAAAGGCTGAAGAAGATCACCAGGATAAAACTGACCAGGGTTTCGTAAAGGGTTATTCCGATATGGCGGAAAATACTGCCGTCACCGGTCATTTCCAGAAAACACAGGGCAATCCGGGAAGGGCTGCTGAAAATGAAAGAGTCGACCAGCCCTGTATTTGCTGCAAATTCCCAAAGGAAGAGAAAGGCAAGCAGGATGGAGACTCTGGAAACGGCAACGATCCGTTTATGTCGGCGGTGCATATTCAGGTAATGCAGCTGGTTTTTAGATAGTTCATTCATCCGGGTTCAGCTCCTTCCAGATCAGATTGAAATAAGTCTTAAATTCCGGGGCATTGCGGCGGGCAAGCGGGGAAAGTCCCGGATCAGAAAAGGAAACATTGACCGTCTGCCCGATGGTTGCCGGTCGGCTTGTGAGAACAAGGATCCGGTCGGCGAGACTGACTGCTTCGGCAAGGTCATGGGTGACAAGGATCGCTGTTTTTTTCTCTTTTTTGATAATCTGCCCGATGTCATCACTTACATTTAACCGGGTCTGATAATCCAGGGCAGAAAACGGTTCATCCAGAAGCATGATATCCGGTTTCAGGACCAGTGTGCGGATCAGTGCGGCTCTCTGGCGCATTCCACCGGAAAGCTCGGACGGTCTTGCATTTGCAAAGGCATTCAGACCGTATTGTGTAAGAAGGGCTCTTGCCAGTGCGCGGGAACGGGTGGTCAGTGCGTGTTGGATCTCGAGACCGAGAAGAACGTTCTGATAGATGGTACGCCATTCGAGCAATTCATCCTTTTGTAGCATATAGCCGATGCAGGAGGTATTGTCCGGATGATAGCTGCCGTTTATTTTGATGAGACCTTTTTCCGGGGTGAGAAGACCCGCAATCAGGTGGAGCAGCGTGGATTTTCCGCACCCGGAGGGACCGACCAGAGCAATAAATTCTCCTTCGCGGACCGAAAAGGTGATGTCTTTCAGGGCGTAGGTTTCTCCTTCCAGTGTATGATAAGCATAATGAACGTTTTTCAGTTCCAGTGCATATTGCATGATAATCCTCCAGATACAGAAACGATCACTTTCTTTTACTTTCAGTTTATGAGAAATAAAAAAAAGCGTGTGTGAATCCGGCGGGAATGGAGCGGAAAAAGAAAAACAGGGCAGAAAAGATATTGTGCGAAGGGAATAGCTGCACTATAATAAGAAACAAATCTGCAATATGAGGAGAGATGAACAGATGCAGAAAAAAAATTACCAGAAAGAACTGGATAAAAAGATAGAACAGATCGTATCGGAAAAGAAGGTTCCACGCCTGTTCCTTCACAGCTGTTGTGCACCATGCAGCAGTTATGTGCTGGAATATCTGTCGGAATATTTTGAGATTACGGTTTTTTATTACAATCCAAATATTTTTCCTGAGACCGAATTTGAAAAGCGGATCCATGAACAGGAGAAGTTGATCCGTGAGCTTCCGGCGAAGCATACGATCCATTTTCAGGCGGGAAATTATGACAGTGAAAAATTTTACGAGATGGCGAAGGGACTGGAGATGATTCCGGAAGGTGGAGAGCGGTGCTTTAAGTGCTATGAACTCCGGCTACGGGAGGCGGCAAAGCTTGCCAAAGAGGGTGACTATGAGTATTTCACCACCACACTTTCCATCAGTCCGCTGAAAAATGCACAGAAGTTAAATGAGATAGGGGAAAGACTTGCCGGGGAATACGGGGTATCTTATCTGGTTTCGGATTTTAAAAAGAGAAATGGATATAAGCGTTCAACCGAGCTGTCAAAGCTCTACGGACTTTACCGCCAGGACTATTGTGGCTGTATTTATTCCAAAAATCAGAGAGAACGGGAAAAGAAATTCCGGGAGGAAGCGGAAAGTTCTGTGAAAAGTTAAGAGGGGAACTTTACAGAATCCGACATTCTATGGTACACTAAAGCACAGAATTACGTTGAAGAAAAGAGGGAAAGCTATGGCACAGTTATGGGGAGGACGTTTTACGAAAGAAACCGACAAACTGGTTTATAATTTCAATGCGTCCATTTCATTTGATAAACGATTTTATGAGCAGGATATCCAGGGAAGCAAGGCACATGTCATGATGCTGGCAAAGCAGGGAATTCTGACAGACGATGAGAAGCAGCAGATCCTGGACGGACTGGAGAGTATCCGCAGGGATGTAGAGAGCGGAAAGCTTGAGATTACAGAGGAATACGAAGATATCCACAGTTTTGTAGAGGCAAATCTGATCGACCGGATCGGGGATGCAGGGAAGAAGCTGCATACCGGAAGAAGCCGTAATGACCAGGTTGCACTGGATATGAAGCTTTATACAAGAAGCGAGATCACAGCACTGCAGGGACTGGTTGTAGATATGCTCCGCGAACTTCTTGCGATCATGAAGGACAACACCGAGACGATCATGCCGGGATTTACCCATCTGCAGAAAGCACAGCCGATCACACTGGCACATCATATGGGCGCTTATTTTGAGATGTTTAAAAGAGACCATATGCGTCTGAAAGATATTTACAAGAGAATGAATACCTGTCCGCTTGGATCCGGAGCACTTGCAGGAACCACTTATGATCTGGACAGAGCATACACCGCAGAGCTTCTCGGATTTGACGGACCGACACTGAACAGTATGGATTCGGTATCGGACCGTGATTATCTGATCGAGCTGATGAGTGCTCTATCTACGATTATGATGCATTTAAGCCGCTTCTCAGAAGAAGTGATCATCTGGAATTCCAATGAATACCAGTTTGTCGATATCGATGACAGCTACAGCACCGGAAGCAGTATCATGCCACAGAAGAAGAATCCGGATATTGCGGAACTTGTTCGTGGAAAGACAGGACGTGTATACGGTGCACTGACTTCGATCCTGACTACAATGAAAGGAATTCCGCTTGCTTACAATAAAGATATGCAGGAGGACAAAGAGCTGGTATTTGATGCTATCGATACCGTGAAAGGATGCCTGGCTTTATTTACCGGAATGCTCGCAACCATGAAGTTCAACAAAGAACGTATGCTGGAAAGCTGCAGACACGGATTTACCAACGCAACAGATGCAGCTGACTATCTGGTAAATCACGGGGTACCGTTCCGTGATGCACATGGAATCGTAGGAAAGCTGGTACTTTATTGCATCGATAAGAAGATTGCGTTAGATGATATGTCACTGGAAGAATATAAGGAGATCTCTCCGGTATTTGAAGAAGATATTTATGATGCGATCAGCATGGAGACCTGTGTCAATAAGAGAAATACGATCGGTGCACCTGGACCGGAAGCTATGAAAAAGGTGATCGCGCTTCACGAAGCGTATCTGGAAGAGTGCTAATCGTTATAAGGAAAATGAGCATTGCTGGTCACAGGTACTGGGAACAGTAACATGAGCGTTAATAAGTTGACATAGTTTTTCAATTGTCAGGGTTGAAAAATGTCGGAAAATACGCTATGATATACAAATCACGCGTACAAATGTGCGCATCAAAAAGACAAAACAGGAAATGAGGACATAAAAATGGATCAGAAATTAAGAGTAGGTATTCTTGGTGCAACAGGAATGGTAGGACAGAGATTTATCTCTCTGCTGGAAAATCATCCGTGGTTTGAGGTAGTAACACTGGCTGCAAGCCCGCGTTCCGCAGGAAAGACATATGAAGAAGCAGTCGGAGACCGCTGGAAAATGGACACTCCGATGCCGGAAGCAGTCAAGAAGATCGTTGTACATAATGTCAACGAAGTAGAAGAAGTTGCAAAGACAGTTGACTTTGTATTCAGTGCAGTTGATATGTCAAAAGATGAGATTCGTGCGATCGAGGAAGCATACGCAAAGACAGAGACACCGGTTGTATCTAATAACAGTGCCCACAGATGGACACCGGATGTACCGATGGTAATCCCGGAAGTAAACCCGGAACATTTTGCAGTCATCGAAGACCAGAAAAAGCGTCTTGGAACTACAAGAGGATTTATCGCAGTAAAACCAAACTGTTCGATCCAGAGCTATGCGCCTTGCCTTGCAGCATGGAAAGAATTCGGACCGAAAGAACTGGTTGTTACAACCTACCAGGCAATTTCAGGTGCAGGAAAGACCTTTAAAGACTGGCCGGAAATGGTAGAAAATATCATTCCATTCATTGGTGGAGAAGAAGAAAAGAGCGAGCAGGAACCGCTTCGTGTTCTCGGCAGAGTTGAAAATGGCCAGATCGTAAAAGCAGATTCTCCGAAGATCACATGCCAGTGTGTACGTGTACCGGTTCTTAACGGACATACCGCTGCCGTATTTATCAATTTTGAAAAGAAACCAACCAAAGAGCAGCTGATCGAAAAACTGGAAAGTTTCAAAGGCTTCCCGCAGGAAGCAGAGCTTCCGAGTGCACCGAAGCAGTTCATCCGCTATATGACAGAAGACAACCGTCCGCAGGTGAAACTGGATGTAGATTATGAGAACGGAATGGGAATTTCTATCGGACGACTCAGAGAAGATTCCCTTTACGATTATAAATTTATCGGACTTTCCCACAATACAGTCCGCGGTGCGGCAGGAGGAGCTGTTCTCTGTGCTGAGACACTGACTGCAAAAGGTTTTATCACAAAGAAATAGCTTTTGCAGGAAAGTTTAAAAGAAGTTCACTTTTCTTTCTTCTGATTCAGTGGTAGAATGAAATTATACCAGTGTAAAGGAAGAGTGAAGGTGGGCTAATATGAAAAAAGAAATGCAGAACTATACACAGAACAGAGAACTGTCCTGGCTGAAGTTCAATCAGAGGGTACTGGAGGAAGCAAAGGATTCTTCAGTATCCCTTCTTGAAAGAATGAAGTTTGTATCCATTTTTACAAGCAACCTGGATGAATTTTTTATGATCCGCGTAGGAAGCCTGTATGATATGTCGCTTACGGATAACAGCACGATCGACAGCCGTTCGGGGATGAATCCGAAAGAGCAGCTGGATGCAATCTTTGCGGCTGTAGCACCATTGTATAAAGAGAGGGACAAGACCTACTCGGAGATCAAGAAGCTGCTGAATCCATACGGTGTCTGTGGACTATCGATAAAAGAGCTGGAGCAGCAGGAAAAGAAGTATGTGAAAAAGTACTTCAAAGACCAGATTCTTCCGATCCTGTCTCCACAGATCGTGGATGCCAATCATCCATTCCCACATCTGCTCAATAAGGAACTGTATGTGATCGCAAGTCTGAAGCAGAATGGAACTTCCATGATTGGAATCGTACCGGTTCCACAGTTTGTGTCAGATATTTTATATCTTCCGGGCCATGATATCCGTTATATCCGTATGGAAAAGGTGATCATGGAATATCTGGATGTGGTGTTTGACAAATACGAGGTATCGAATAAGAATTATATCTGCGTGACAAGGAATGCAGATGTGTCGCCGGACGATGAGGCACTGGAGATCAATGATGATTTCCGCCTGCTGATGCAGGAAACCCTTCACAAGCGCCGCAGAATGGCAGTGGTCCGCATGGAGACAGCGGAGCCGCTGGATAAGGAACTGGAAAAGTATTTCTGTGACAAATTTAAGATCACACCGGCACAGATCTACCGGACCAAGATGCCAATGAAGCTGGATTATATTTTTTCGATTATGGATAAGGTTCCGGCATCGCTGAAACGTTCTCTGATCGACGAACCGTTTACTCCGCAGCCGTCCCGCTATCTGACGGATGGAAAAGTGATTCCGCAGGTAAAGAAAAAAGATATACTTCTTTCTTATCCGTATGAGAGTATGGATCCGTTTCTGCGTATGATCAAGGAAGCGGCTTATGATCCGACCGTTCTTACGATCAGGATCACAATCTACCGTCTGGCAAAGAAGGCACGGCTGGTAGAGTACTTATGTGCAGCGGCCGAGAACGGCAAAGAGGTTACGGTTTTGATCGAGCTGAGAGCCAGATTCGATGAACAGAACAATATTGACTGGTCCGAACGTCTGGAAGAAGCAGGATGCCGTGTGATTTACGGATTTGAAGGTTATAAGGTGCATTCCAAGATCTGTCTGATCACTTACCGGAACCGCAACAATATCGAATACATTACGCAGGTGGGAACCGGAAACTACAATGAAAAGACAGCGACGATGTATACGGATGTGTCGCTGATCACAGCGGATAAGGGAATCGGAGAGGATGCAGCCGTCTTCTTCAAGAATATGTCCATTGGCAATCTCAATGGAAGCTATCAGCACATTATTGTTTCACCGACCAGTCTGAAACCAAAGGTGCTTTCGCTGATGGACGAGGAGATCAAAAAGGGAACGAACGGACGGATCATCATGAAGATGAATTCTGTGACGGATGTAGATTTTATCCAGAAGGTTTCCGAGGCATCAAATGCAGGGGTGAAGGTGGATCTGATCGTCCGTGGGATCTGCTGTATTCTTCCGGGAGTCAAAGGGTACACAGAGAATCTCCGTGTGACCAGTATTGTCGGACGTTATCTTGAGCATCCGCGTATTTTCCTTTTTGGAACCGGAGCGGATCAGAAAATCTATATCGGTTCCGCAGATATGATGACGCGTAATACGGAAAAACGCGTGGAAGTGGCATGTCCGGTTTACGATGAAACTATCAGGAAACAGCTGACACATATGCTGAAGATCATGCTTGCGGACAATGTAAAAGCGCGGGAATTAAAGAGTGACGGCAAATACTACATGAAAGAAAAAGGAACTTCAAAAGTCAATTCCCAGGAATATTTTATGCGTGAAGCAATCACCGTCAGACATCCGGAAGGACGGACAAAACAAAGCTTCGTTGATAAAATCCGGAAGATTTTTCGAAGAAAATAATTTGTTTTATGTTCTGAATATGATATGATAAAAAAGTGGAGCTGGTATCAGCTTCACTTTTTAAACGCTGTGAGAGTTGCTATAGCGTGAAAATACAGGAGTACAAAATTATTATATGGGTAAATCGGTATATATTGCAGAAAAGCCGAGTGTGGCACAGGAATTTGCCAAGGCACTGCATTTGAATTTGAAAAGAAAAGACGGATATCTGGAATCAGATGAGGCGATCGTAACCTGGTGTGTTGGTCATCTTGTCACGATGAGTTATCCGGAAGTATATGATGAAAAGTATAAGAGATGGTCTTTGCAGACACTGCCATTCATTCCGCAGGAATTTCTCTATGAGGTGATACCGGGAGTAAAGAAGCAGTTTGAGATCGTAAAAGGAATACTGACCAGGAAGGACGTAGACCGGATTTATGTCTGTACCGACTCGGGAAGAGAAGGAGAATACATTTACCGTCTGGTGGAACAGATGACAGGCGTAAAAGGGAAAGAACGCCGGCGTGTGTGGATCGATTCCCAGACGGAGGAAGAAATCCTCAGAGGAATCCGTGAGGCGAAGGATCTGTCAGAATACGATAATCTGTCAGCTTCGGCTTATCTCCGTGCGAAGGAAGATTATCTGATGGGAATCAACTTTTCCAGACTTCTGACACTCAAATATGGAAACAGCATTTCCAATTATCTTGGGAATAAATACACGGTTGTATCTGTCGGACGTGTGATGACCTGTGTCCTTGGAATGGTCGTAAGGCGGGAACGGGAGATCCGTGAATTTGTTAAAACGCCGTTCTATCGTGTGATCGAATCGGTAAATGTAGACGGACATACTTTTACCGGTGAGTGGCGTGCAGTGAAAGGTTCGGCTTATTTTGAGTCTCCAAAGCTCTACAAAGAGAATGGATTTAAAGAGAAAGAGGAGGCCAAAAAGCTGATCGCTGTTTTGAAAGAGGGAACATCCTCTCTTACCTGCCGGATTGTATCCATCGAAAAGAAAAAAGAGAAAAAGAATCCGCCACTTCTGTTTAATCTTGCAGAACTTCAGAACGAATGCTCCAAACGGTTCAAGATCAGTCCGGATGAAACGCTCCGCATTGTGCAGGAGCTTTACGAGAAGAAGCTTGTCACCTATCCGAGAACAGACGCCAGAGTGCTTTCGACGGCAGTATCAAAGGAGATTACAAAGAACCTGAACGGGCTGAGTAAATATCAGATGGCTGCACCATATATGCAGGATATTCTGCATTACGGAGCATATAAAAATCTGGCAAAGACGCGTTATGTCAATGACAAGCAGATCACGGATCATTATGCGATCATCCCGACAGGACAGGGACTTTCAGCATTGAATTCGGTATCTGCAACGGCTCGTCATGTGTATGATGTGATCGTCCGGAGGTTTCTGAGTATTTTCTATCCTCCGGCAGTTTATCAGAAAGTGGCGTTGGTAACACAGATCGGAAAAGAACAGTTTTTCTCCAACTTCCGTGTACTTGCGGAAGAAGGATATCTGAAGGTGGCAGGGGTCCCTGCCCCAAAGAAAAATGCAAATGGAAATGACGCGGAAGGAGATGGAAGTGATAACAATGTGGATCTGGATGCCGCATTTTTTGCATCCATCCAGAAGTTAAAAAAAGGTGATATCCTGGATGTGAAATCACTGGATATCAAAGAGGGAGAAACTTCACCGCCGAAGAGATACAATTCCGGTTCCATGATCCTTGCGATGGAAAATGCAGGTCAGCTGATCGAGGATGAGGAACTTCGTGCGCAGATCAAAGGAAGCGGGATCGGAACCAGTGCGACCAGGGCGGAGATCCTGAAAAAGCTCTTCAATATCAAATATCTGGCACTGAATAAAAAGACGCAGGTGATCACACCGACGCTTCTTGGAGAAATGATCTATGATGTGGTGTTGAATTCTATCCGTTCACTTCTGAATCCGGAGCTGACGGCAAGCTGGGAAAAGGGGCTTACCTATGTGGCAGAAGGAGAAATTACATCGGATGAATATATGACAAAACTGGATCATTTTATTGTCAGCAGAACCAACGGGGTTCTGGGACTGAATAACCAGTATCAGTTAAGAGGCTGCTATGACAGGGCGGCAGTATTTTATAAAAAAGAAACCAAAGGCAAAGCATCGAAAGGAAAGAAAGAATGAAAGAAATGACGGTTAAAGAAATGTATACGCTGGAAGAGACAATCGCAAAGGATTTGTTTGAAGGAGTGACCTACCCGTGGGAAGTACTTCCGAAAATCAGCAGTTTTATCCTGGAACTGGGTGCGTCTCTTCCGGAAGAAGAGTATGAAAAACGTGGAGAAAATGTGTGGATTGCCAGATCAGCAAAGGTTGCACCGACTGCATTTATCGGCGGTCCGGCGATCATCGGAAAGGACGCAGAGGTAAGACACTGTGCGTTTATCCGTGGAAATGCGATCGTAGGAGAAGGGGCAGTTGTCGGAAATTCTACCGAGCTGAAAAATGTGGTCCTCTTCAATAAAGTACAGGTTCCACATTATAATTATGTGGGGGATTCAATCCTTGGATACAAGTCACATATGGGAGCAGGTTCTATCACATCTAATGTGAAATCCGATAAAAAACTGGTGGTTGTAAAGACGCCGGAAGGAAATATCGAGACCGGTATGAAAAAGTTCGGCGCGATGCTGGGTGACCATGTAGAAGTTGGATGTGGAACCATTCTGAACCCGGGAAGTGTAGTAGGACCGCATACCAATATTTATCCACTTTCTTCGGTGAGAGGATTTGTGCCGGGAGGAAGTATTTACAAATGTGCAGGTGAAGTGGTTGAAATGAGACAGGAGTAATGGCGGATGAAGCTTACAATACTTGGAACTGGAAATGCAACAGTAACGGAATGCTATAATACATGTTTTGCCCTCTCGGATGAAAACAGGCATTTTCTGGTGGATACCGGCGGCGGAAACCGTATTTTAAAGGTGTTAAAAGACACCGGGATCCAGCTGGAAGACATTCACGATATTTTTATTACCCATGAACATATCGATCATCTTCTGGGCGTGATCTGGCTGATACGGATGATCGGGCAGAAGAAGATCGGCCAGGGAAAATATGAGGGGAATCTGCGGATCTACTGCCATGAAGAGCTGGCAAAATCGATCCGCATGATCGCAGAACTTACGATCCAGAAAAAGGTGACGAAATATTTTGATGACCGGATTCTTTTTGTGCCGGTGCATCATGGAGAGACAAAGGAAATCCTTGGCTGTCCGGTCACCTTTTTCGATATTTTTTCCACGAAGGCAAAGCAGTTCGGGTTTACGATGCTGCTTCCGAACGGAGTGAAGTTTACCTGCTGCGGTGACGAACCGTACAATGAGAAAGATTATGAATTTGTGAAAGGCAGCGACTGGCTGACCCATGAGGCGTTCTGCCTGTATGGAGAAGCAGATAAGTTCAAGCCTTATGAAAAGCACCACAGTACCGTGAAAGAAGCATGTCAGCTTGCCGAGGAGCTTCAGATTCCGCATCTGATCCTGTATCATACGGAGGAGACGCATCTTAAGGAGAGGAAAGAGCTTTATACGCGGGAAGGACGGGAGTACTATCGCGGGGAATTGTTTGTGCCGGATGATCTGGAAGTGTTTGAGCTTTAGATTGTTGGACGGGCGGTCTGCGGGGATAGAAGACGGACGCGATTTTAATAAAATAAACCGGGCAGATTTAGTTGTGCAGGGCATTCCGATGAGCCTCTGAATGCGAAAATTATGTCAGCAGTGGCTTCCATAATTTTTGAGTCTCATCTCCATTGCACAAAAGACAATCTGCCCGGTTTATTTTATAGCTGTGATGTGAGAGAAAGGGAGATATCCGGCGCAAAGAGGGGGAATTATGAGAGGTTCAGAAGGGGAGGAAGGAAAAGAGAAGATGTGTTCTGGTTGTGGGGGAAGGGGGAGATGTGTTATGATGGGGGAGTCAGAAGCTTTGGGGATCTGGGCGTGAAAGGTTTTCGGGAGGGGTTCGGTTTCTTCTTCGGGGAAGGTGAGACGTGTGGATCTGATTTAAAAATGTAGTTGACAAACCAGAACATATGTACTAATATAGAACCAGAACAAACATTCGTTCGATGGAGAGCGTGGGCGAAGAATCTGGGATAAGGAGATTAATGATGGCGAATAATACAATGAATGATGAGAATAAAAAGAAAGCATTAGACGCAGCAATTGCAAAGCTTGAGAAAGATTTTGGTAAGGGAGCAGTTATGAAGCTGGGTGATCCGGCGGCACAGGTGCATGTTGAGACGGTTCCGACCGGTTCTCTGAGTTTGGATCTGGCACTTGGTGTTGGCGGCGTTCCGAAAGGACGTATTATTGAAATTTATGGACCTGAATCAAGTGGTAAGACGACAGTTGCATTACATATGATCGCAGAAGTACAGAAAAGAGGCGGCATTGCGGGATTTATCGATGCAGAGCATGCACTGGATCCGGTATATGCGAAGAATATCGGTGTAGATATTGATGAACTTTACATTTCACAGCCAGACAGCGGAGATCAGGCATTGGAGATCACTGAGACAATGGTACGTTCCGGTGCGATTGACATTATCGTAGTCGATTCTGTTGCAGCACTTGTCCCGAAGCAGGAGATTGAGGGGGATATGGGTGATACACATGTAGGTCTGCAGGCAAGACTGATGTCACAGGCACTCAGAAAGCTGACACCGGTTATCAGTAAATCAAACTGTGTTGTAATCTTTATCAACCAGCTGCGTGAGAAGGTTGGCGTTATGTTTGGTAATCCGGAGACAACAACGGGTGGACGGGCACTGAAGTTCTATTCATCTGTCCGTATGGATGTCCGCAGAACTGAGACTCTGAAGCAGGGCGGAGAGATGGTTGGTAACCATGTCCGCGTGAAGATCGTGAAGAATAAAATTGCACCTCCGTTCAAGGAAGCAGAATTTGATATCATGTTCGGAAAAGGAATTTCCAGAGAAGGAGATATCCTGGATCTTGCGACGAAGATTGATCTGGTCAATAAGAGTGGTGCATGGTATGCATACAACGGAGAAAAGATCGGTCAGGGACGTGAGAATGCAAAGTCTTATCTGACAGCACATCCGGAGATTATGGAAGAGATTGAAGAAAAAGTCCGTGCGCATTACGGAATCGGTGCAGAAGGGCAGGAAGCAGAAGAACCGGCACAGACTGCTCCGGCAGATGCTGAAGAAGTGATGGATGAGGAAGAATAAAACATATGATGAGAATTACCCGAATCGAGCCAGTTACAAAGACAAAGTATCGGGTATCTGTTGATGAGCAGTTCGCCTTTGTGGTTTACAAAGGCGAACTGTCCCGTTTTCACCTGAAAGAAGAGTGTGAATTGACAGAGGATACTTATGCAAAGATCAAAGAAATCCTTTTGAAGCGGGCAAAGCTTCGTGCGATGCACCTGCTGAATGACATGGCAAGAACTGAATCCCAGCTCAGAGATAAATTAAAGCTGGGCGGCTATCCATCGGAGATCACCGAAGCGGCGATTGCCTATGTGAAATCATTTGGATATATCAATGATGACGCCTACATTCGGAACTTTATAGACAGCAGGAAAGATAAAAAGAGCAGACGGGAGATTTATGCCCTTCTGAGACAGAAGGGCGTGGATATGAACCGGGCAGAAGAGATCATGGAAGAGATGTATGAAGAGCATTCCGATCAGGAAGCAATCCGGGAGCTTCTTCGCAAAAAACACTGGGACTTTGCCTGTACAGATCCGAAAGAAAAGCAGAAAATATATGGATATTTGGTGCGGAAAGGATTTCGTTACGAAGATATCCGTCAAGTAATACAAGTTTGCGATTGGAATGCTTGACATATTTGTGAAAACAGTATAGAATTTAAGTGTTGTATTTGTACAATGAAAACTAAATAAGGAGGTGCTCCTGTGCTGATACCTATAATTATTGCTGTAGTTGTTACGCTTATAGTAGTAATGCCGGTTACTTATTTTGTTACTGTTTCCAAGTTGAAGAACGATGCAAATTCTAAAATTGGGAACGCTGATGTAAAAGCAAGAGAAATTATTGATGATGCTTTGAAGACAGCAGAGACAAAGAAGAAGGAAGCACTTTTGGAAGTAAAGGAAGAGTCCATCAAGACAAAGAATGAACTTGAAAAAGAGACTAAGGAACGCAGAGCTGAACTTCAGCGTTATGAAAAGCGTGTACTTTCAAAAGAAGAATCTCTGGATAAGAGATCTGCGGCAATTGAGCAGAGAGAGACTGCATTTACTGCAAAAGAGACAGCGATGAAGCAGCGGGAGGCTGAAGTTGAAGAACTCAGCCAGAAAAGAGTACAGGAACTAGAAAGAATCTCAGGACTTACCTCCGAACAGGCAAAGGATTATCTATTAAAAACTGTTGAAGAAGATGTGAAACATGACACTGCCAAGATGGTGAAAGAGCTTGAAACACGTGCAAAGGAAGAGGCTGACAAGAAGGCGAAAGAGTATGTTGTCACCGCAATCCAGAGATGTGCGGCAGATCATGTGGCTGAAACTACGATCTCGGTAGTTCAGCTTCCAAGTGACGAGATGAAGGGTAGAATTATCGGACGAGAGGGACGGAATATCCGTACTCTTGAGACACTGACAGGAGTAGAGCTTATTATTGATGATACTCCGGAGGCAGTTGTTCTTTCCGGATTTGATCCAATCCGAAGAGAAGTGGCAAGAATTGCACTGGAGCGTTTGATCGTAGATGGACGAATCCATCCTGCAAGAATCGAAGAGATGGTTGAAAAAGCGCAGAAAGAAGTAGAGACTATGATGCGCGAAGAAGGAGAGGCAGCAGCACTTGAAGTTGGTGTACACGGCATCCATCCAGAACTGATTCGTCTTCTTGGACGTATGAAGTTCAGAACGAGCTACGGTCAGAATGCACTGAAGCATTCAATCGAGGTTGCTCAGCTATCCGGATTGCTTGCGGGCGAGATCGGACTGGATGTCCGTATCGCAAAGCGTGCAGGTCTTTTACATGACATCGGTAAATCGATCGATCACGATGTAGAAGGTTCACATGTTCAGATTGGTGTAGACCTTTGTAGAAAATACAAAGAGTCGCCGCTTATTATCAACGCGGTAGAAGCACATCATGGTGATGTAGAACCACAGTCTCTGATTGCAGGCGTTGTTCAGGCAGCAGATGCGATTTCAGCTGCAAGACCAGGTGCAAGAAGAGAAACCTTGGAGACATACACAAACAGATTAAAACAGTTAGAAGATATTACCAACCAGTTTAAAGGGGTTGAGAAGTCATTTGCTATTCAGGCGGGTAGAGAGATTCGCGTAATGGTAGTTCCAGAACAAGTATCTGATGATGATATGGTATTGCTGGCAAGAGATATTTCAAAACAGATTGAATATGAATTGGAATATCCAGGTCAGATTAAAGTAAATGTAATCCGGGAATCCCGTGTTACAGATTATGCTAAATAACACGATAATCAGAAAACGACAGCCGTCCAAAAGATTCGGTCTTTTGGATGGCTGTATTTAATTTACGCGAGCAACGAGCCAAAGTCCGCGCTTGCACGAGACCTTGGCGACTGCCGCGATAATTTGAGAAACTCGCGGAACGTGTTTCTCATAGTTATGTGAAAAGGAAGTGGAAAACGGATGAAAAAAGAAATCAAACGTGTAAAAAGAGAAAGGGTATATCAGGGAACAATTGTTGATGTATACAAAGATTATATGGAGTTTTCCAATGGAAATCATGAGGTGTGGGACTATATCCACCACAAAGGGGCTGCTGCTGTGATCCCGGTGATGGATGACGGCAGACTCCTGATGGTAAGACAGTACCGGAATGCACTGGACCGCTTTACACTGGAGCTTCCGGCAGGAGGGCTGGACCAAGCAGATGAACCGGGACGAGACTGTTCGGCAAGAGAATTAGAAGAAGAAACCGGATATCGCAGTGATGATCTGGAATGGCTGATCACGCTTCGAACAACTGTAGCACTTTGCAACGAAAAAATCGAAGTTTATGTGGCACGAAACCTGATCCGTACCCATCAGCATCTGGATGAGAATGAATTTGTGAATGTAGAGGCACATACGGTTGAAGAATTGAAGCAGATGATCTTTGAAGGAAAGATTGAAGATTCCAAGACTGTAGCTGCTATCCTTGCCTATGATGCAAAGTATAACAGATAAAGTGAACGCATAATTGACAACTCCGGTCATATAATGAACTATGTGAAATTATTGGAGGCCGGAATGTGGAATTTTATCGGAAGAAATATCAGCTGCCCATGCTATATTTGATCGGTTTTGGAATGGGTATCTTATATGCTAATTTTATTGCAAAAAATTATGTTACGATGACTGGAATTTTCCATGAATATTTTCTAAATCAGTATACACAGGTGAAAATCATAAATGAAGATTACCTGTGGTACCTGCTCAGATGGAGAGTGATGCCTCTGGCGTTAGCGGTCTGTGTGGCGAATCTGGGGTTTCGCAGACTGACAGCAGCCGGAATCCTCCTTTGGACAGGCTTTGCAGCCGGGATACTGTCTGTGGCGGCAGTTTTAAGGATGGGCCTTTGCGGAATGCTGCTGTGTATTGCCGGTATTTTCCCGCAATATATTTTTTATGTACCGGCATATCTTCTATTGATCCGGTATTATTATCGTTATCCGCAAAGTGAATGGAATGGAACAAAAACAGGATTTACTGTTATGATGATCGTGGCGGGAATTTTGTCTGAGGTATATTTAAACCCCGAGATTGTCCGCTGGTTTGTGAAGATTCTTACATAGCAAGAATGTGTTCAGCCGCATTTTAGCGTTAGGTGATAGAAAATGACAGAAAGTCCTCTTACTGAACAATTCGGTAAAGAGGACTTTCTGCTGTTTTTTATCGCCTTTGTTTTATCAGGAGAAACATGCAGCAGCCAAATGTAAGAAGCTGGCTTGCAAGCAGTGCCCACAGATAGCCAAGAATCCCGAACTGTGGAATCAGAAACAGAACACCACAGATTCGTACTGCCAGGGTAAACAGATTGATCAGAAAAGTTTTTCCGGCAAGATCCAGACCATTTAACACACTGATCAATGCGGTGTTACTATAGAGAAAAGGACAGATAAATGCTAGTGTTAAGATATAATTTCCGGCTTCTGGTGTATGAAAGATCCGTCTGCTGATAAAGCCGGATGCGGTAAAGAAAAATAGCAGGCAGGCAAAACCAAGAAACAGGCAGAAAAAAATAATTTTCCGTAAAAGCTGCGGAAGAGCATGCTTTTTCTGAGCATCCGGCATACTGGCAACTTCGGGGAGGAGCATTGTGGAGATGGAATTGGTGAGGGCAGATGGAAATAAAATGCAGGGAAGGGCAATTCCGGTCAGAATTCCGTAGGTGCTAAGAGAAGCGGAGATACTCATTCCATACTTTTGTAGGGCAAGAGGAATAGAAATTGCTTCCAGACTCTGAAAAAGATTCAGAAGGACTCTGCTTGCGGTCAGTGGAAGGGCAGAAAAAAGCAGGGGAGGAACAGCAGAAAGAGCCGACTCCCGGTGTGGGGATAAAGGTTGCCCGGCAGTTCTGAGCTTATGGATGCAAAGAAAAGCGGCTGCAATTTCACCACCGACAATTCCGAGGACAGCAATTGCGACAGATGGTGTAAAAGCGGTATGAACATCGGCTGTATAGAGGAGGATAACAAAAAAGATCCGGACCAGCTGTTCGAATAATTGGGAGAGGGCAGGAAGCCGGATCTGCTTGAGCCCCAGAAAGTAACCACAGCTGCAACTGTGCAGAGCTGCAAATGGAAGTGCATATGCTATCAGGAAGATGAGAGAGGCGCATCGGGGATCACCAAGTATGACTGTGGTGAGGAAAACAGCATTTTTCTGCAACAGAAAAAGACAGCAGATGGAAAGAAAAAGAGAACAAAGCAGTGCTGCTTTCAGGTAAGAATAAGCTTTTGCAGACTGCTTTTTTGCAGAAGAGGCGGCAACCAGGCGCGCCAGAGCCGTCTCGATCCCTGCTGAAGTTGCAGCATAAGCAAGTGTGTAGACAGGGAAAATCAGCTGATACAGACCGATTTCTTCTGCAGGGAAAGATCTGCTGAGAAAAATACGGTAAAAAAATCCCATTACACGGGTGAGAATGCCGACTACAGTAAGGATAAAAGTTCCTTTCAGGAGAAAATGTTTTTGTGACATAGCAGCTCCAAAGGCATTTTTGTTTTAAAATATATGCAAGAAAGAGCCTTGACAGAACATAACAGAGGTGATATTCTCAATTTGCAAGAAATCCTAGTAAAACAGTGGGATATAAAAAATAAAGAGAAGGTGATGGATTGAAGATCTCAACGAAGGGTCGTTATGGTTTACGCGCCTTTATCGATCTTGCGTGTTATGGCGCAGAAGAACCGGTTTCCATCAGCAGTATATCAGCCAGGCAGGAGATATCGGAACGATATCTGGAACAGCTCATGGCGAAGCTGAAAAAGGCAGGTCTTGTCAAGAGTATCCGTGGAGCGGGAGGAGGATATCGGCTGGCAAAGGATGCGGCGGAAGTTTCTGTTGGTGATGTACTCAGAGCACTTGAAGGAGACTTAGAACCTGCGACTTGTGCAGCACTTCATTCGGAAGACAGTTGCGAGATCCAGGGAAGCTGTATCACGAAATATGTCTGGAAGAAAGTCAATGAAAGCATGGCACAGACGGTAGACAGTATTATGATAAATACCCTTGTGGAAATGAATAAAGAAGTAAAGAAAGAAGGACAAAAAGATGAGTAAATTAATTTATTTGGATAACGCAGCAACAACAAAAACTGCACCAGAAGTTCTGGAAGCAATGCTGCCATATTTTACAGAGCAGTATGGCAATCCTTCTGCGATCTACAGCTTCGCATCCCATAACAAAGATGTTGTGGCAGAACAGAGAGAAAGAATCGCAAACGCACTCGGTGCAAAGAGCAACGAAATTTATTTTACAGCCGGCGGATCAGAGTCTGACAACTGGGCACTCAAAGCAACCGCTGAGGCTTATCAGAATAAAGGAAAACATATTATCACAACCAAGATCGAACATCATGCGATCCTGCATACAGCAGCTTATTTGGAAGAGCGTGGGTTTGAAGTGACTTATCTTGATGTGGATGAATACGGAAAAGTAAATCCGGCAGATGTAGAAGCAGCAATCCGCCCGGATACCATCCTGATCTCTGTAATGTATGCAAACAACGAGATTGGAACAATTGAACCGATCAAAGAAATCGGTGAGATCGCCCACAAACATGGCATCCTGTTCCACACAGATGCCGTACAGGCTTTCGGACAGGTCCCGATCAATGTAGATGAATGTCATATTGATATGTTAAGTGCCAGCGGACACAAGCTGAACGGACCAAAAGGAATCGGATTCCTCTATATCAGAAAAGGCGTGAAGATCCGTTCCTTCGTTCATGGTGGGGCACAGGAAAGAAAACGTCGTGCAGGTACAGAAAATGTTCCGGGTATTGTTGGAATCGGTACAGCAACAAAACGTGCTATCGCTACGATGGAAGAACGTACAGCAAAAGAGCGCGAGATGAGAGATTATCTGATCAAACGTGTGATGGAAGAAATCCCGTACACCAAGCTGAACGGACATCCGACAGACCGTCTGCCAAATAACGCAAACTTCTGCTTCCGTTTCATTGAGGGCGAATCTATGCTGATCCGTCTTGATATGGCAGGAATTTGTGGATCCAGTGGATCTGCATGTACATCCGGATCTCTTGATCCATCCCATGTACTTCTTGCAATCGGACTGCCGCACGAGATTGCGCATGGATCTCTGCGCCTGACTCTGAATGAAGAGATCACAAAAGAAGACATTGATTATGTAGTAGATCAGCTTAAGACAATCGTAAGCGATTTACGCGGAATGTCACCGCTTTATGAAGATTTTGCAAAAAAACAGAATAAATAATTCGATAGAAAATACAGCTTTAGGAGGAATTTACAATGTATACAGAGAAAGTAATGGATCATTTTCAGCATCCACGTAATATGGGAGAAATCGAGAACGCAAGCGGAGTGGGTACTGTTGGTAACGCCAAATGTGGTGATATCATGAGAATCTACCTTGATATTGATGATAACGGAATTATTAATGATGTAAAATTTAAGACATTCGGATGTGGCGCGGCTGTTGCAACAAGCAGTATGGCGACAGAACTTGTAAAGGGAAAACATATTTCAGAAGCAATGCAGGTAACAAACAAAGCCGTTATGGAAGCACTTGACGGACTGCCGCCGGTTAAGGTACACTGTTCTTTACTGGCAGAGGAGGCAATCCATGCAGCACTGTGGGATTATGCAGAGAAGCACGGGATCAAGATCGAAGGACTCCAGAAGCCGAAGAACGATATCAGTGAAGGTGAAGAAGCAGAAGAGGAAGAGTATTAGAATTTTCTGCAGGAGAAAAGAGAATGGCAAAAAAGAAAGTGGTAGTCGGAATGTCAGGTGGTGTCGACTCATCGGTAGCGGCATATCTTCTGAAAGAACAGGGATATGATGTGATCGGTGTGACGATGCAAATCTGGCAGGACGAAGAATCGAAAATACAGGAAGAAAACGGCGGATGCTGTGGACTCAGCGCGGTAGATGATGCCAGAAAAGTTGCGGCACAGATCGGCATTCCGTATTATGTGATGAATTTCAAGAAGGATTTTCAGGAGAAGGTAATCGATTATTTTGTGGATGAATATTTGCATGGCCGGACACCAAATCCGTGCATTGCGTGTAACCGTTATGTAAAATGGGAATCTCTTCTTACACGGAGCATGGAGATCGGAGCAGACTATATTGCAACAGGTCACTATGCGAGAGTAGAACAGTTGCCGAACGGACGCTATGCGATCCGGCATTCGGCAACCTGGTCAAAAGACCAGACCTATGCGCTTTATAATCTTACCCAGGATCAGCTGAGAAGAACGCTGATGCCTGTCGGTGAATACGAAAAAGACCGGATCCGTGAGATCGCAAAAGAGATCGGATTGCAGATTGCGAACAAACCGGACAGTCAGGATATCTGTTTTGTATCCGATGACGATTATGCATCTTTTATTGAAGAAGAAAGTAGCCAGAAAACCCCGGAAGGTAATTTTGTAACTCCGGACGGAAAAATCCTGGGACGGCATAAAGGAATCATCCACTATACGATCGGACAGAGAAAAGGACTTGGACTTTCTCTTGGATATCCGGCATTCGTGCTTGAGATCCGCCCGGATACGAATGAAGTTGTGATTGGGACGAATGAAGATCTGATGACGACGCGGGTCCGTGCAAATAAGCTGAACTTTATGACAGTAGAGGATCTGGAAGGTGAGATGCGCGTATTTGCCAAAATCAGATACAACCATAAAGGGGACTGGTGCACAGTCCGCAAAACGGGAGAAGATGAGATAGAGTGCATCTTTGAGACACCGCAGAGAGCGGTTACACCGGGGCAGGCACTGGTACTGTATGATGGAGATTATGTACTTGGAGGCGGAACAATTCTGGGATAGCTCAGAATTGTTCTGCTTTTTGGTATATTGGGACCGTACTGCAATCCAACAAATGATTTGCGGGAAAGCCGGGTGGATTTACACATGAAGAATGACAAGGAGGGCAAAATATGAGAGCGGACTGCCATATGCACACTTATTTTTCCGGAGATTCAGAGGCAAAACCGGAAGATATGGTTCTTGCAGCAATCGATAAAGGACTGGAAGCAATCTGTTTTACGGATCATGAAGATATTGATTATTTTTGTGATGATATTGAATTTGTGTTTGATCCGGAAACCTATTTTAAAGAGCTTGGAGCACTGAAGGAAAAGTATAAAGAGAAGCTGGATATCCGGATCGGTGTGGAGTTTGGACTTCAGCCACACCTTGCGAAGAAAGCAAAAGCATTTACCGCGGCAAATCCGTATGATTTTGTGATCGGATCCATGCATGTGGTTGGTGGGAAGGATCCTTATTATCCTGAGTTCTTTGAGGGGATTTCGGATGAAGAGGCCTACCGGATGGCACTTCGGGAGACAATAGCCGATATCAGGGCTGTAGCGGATTTTGATGTGCTCGGACATCTGGATTATGTGGTACGCTATGGAAAACACCGGGAACAGGAATATTCTTACGGCAGATTTGCTGATGAAATAGATGAAATCCTGCGGTATCTTATTGAACACGGAAAAGGGCTGGAAGTCAATACGGCAGGACTGAAGTATGGCCTTCCTTTTGCACACCCGCATCCGGATGTGTTAAAAAGATACAAAAAGCTGGGGGGAGAGATCATCACCGTCGGCGCAGATGCACATAAACCAGAGCATGTAGGGTATGATTTTAACATAGTTGACAATATTCTCGAAGCATGTGGTTTTAAATATTATGCAGAATTCATAAAAAGGGCCCCGGTTTTCAGAAAAATAAAGTGAAAAAAGGGGATTGAATTTTTGTTCTGAATTTAGTACAATAAATTACAGTTGATAAATCTTAAACAATGATAAGATTTATCAAGAAAAATGTAACTGTTATATACAGTAATACAATTTATCTTTAGGAGGACTAAATCATGGCAGTAAAAGTAGCAATCAATGGATTTGGACGTATTGGACGTCTTGCATTCAGACAGATGTTTGGAGCAGAGGGATTTGAGATCGTAGCAATCAACGACCTTACATCTCCTAAGATGCTGGCTCACTTATTAAAATATGATTCAACACAGGGAAAATATGAATTAGCTGATAAAGTATCTGCTGGAGAAGACTCCATCACAGTAGACGGAAAAGAAATCAAAATCTACGCTAAAGCTAATGCAGCTGAACTTCCATGGGGAGAAATCGGAGTAGATGTAGTTCTTGAATGTACAGGATTCTACACATCTAAAGCAAAAGCTCAGGCACATATCGATGCAGGTGCTAAACACGTTATCATTTCTGCACCGGCAGGAAATGACCTTCCTACAATCGTTTACAATGTAAACCATACACAGCTTACAAAAGATGACGCAATCATTTCTGCAGCTTCTTGTACAACAAACTGTCTTGCACCAATGGCTAAGGCTCTTAATGATCTTGTACCGATCAAATCTGGTATCATGTGCACAATCCATGCTTACACAGGTGATCAGATGACTCTTGACGGACCACAGAGAAAAGGTGATCTTAGAAGATCTCGTGCAGCAGCAGTAAATATCGTTCCTAACAGCACAGGAGCAGCAAAAGCAATCGGACTTGTTATTCCGGAACTTAACGGAAAACTTATCGGATCTGCACAGCGTGTTCCAACCCCTACAGGATCTACAACAATCCTTACAGCAGTAGTTGAAGGTGAAGTTACTGTAGAACAGATCAATGCAGCTATGAAAGCAGCTTCTAACGAATCATTCGGATACAATGAAGATCAGATCGTTTCTAGCGATATCGTAGGAATGAGATTTGGTTCTCTCTTCGATTCTACTCAGACAATGGTACTTCCGCTTGACAACGGAACAACAGAAGTACAGGTTGTTTCTTGGTATGACAATGAAAACTCTTACACAAGCCAGATGGTAAGAACAATCAAACACTTCGGAACATTACTTTAATCCGTAACGTTTGTTTGGACAGGCTGAATTGATTCTTACTGGAATATTCCAGAGTTAGACTCAAGCAAGGGTCCGGTCTACATGGACCGGGCTCTTTTATTTAACAGGAAATTCTGATGGAGCTTCCTGCTAAATAAAAGGCAATATGTGCCCAAGATGCGTATTCGTGTGAAAACGTAGATTGTCGCAAGCAACTGCGCTCAGCACGGAAATGTGCCCGGCACATTCCATTTAAACGAAATGTAAACAGGAGGCAGGATTATGCTTAACAAAAAATCTGTAGATGATATCAATGTAAAAGGGAAAAAAGTCCTTGTAAGATGCGATTTTAACGTACCGCTGATCGATGGAAAGATCACAGACGAGAACCGTCTTGTTGCAGCACTTCCTACAATCAAGAAACTGATCGCTGACGGAGGAAAAGTAATCCTCTGCTCACATCTTGGTAAACCGAAGGGAGAACCGAAACCGGAGCTTTCTCTTGCACCGGTTGCAGTAAGACTTTCAGAACTTCTCGGACAGGAAGTAAAATTCGCAGCAGATCCTGAAGTAGTAGGACCAAATGCAAAAGCAGCAGTTGAAGCTATGAAAGATGGAGAGGTAATCCTTCTTGAAAATACACGTTACAGAGCAGAAGAAACAAAGAACGGAGATGAATTCTCTAAGGAACTCGCTTCTCTTTGTGATGTATTCGTAAACGATGCATTCGGAACAGCTCATCGTGCACACTGCTCTAACGTTGGTGTTACCAAATATGTTGATACAGCAGTTGTAGGATATCTTATGCAGAAAGAAATCGATTTCCTTGGAAATGCAGTAAACAATCCGGAAAGACCGTTCGTTGCAATCCTTGGTGGAGCTAAAGTTTCAAGCAAGATTTCTGTAATCGAAAACCTGATCGATAAAGTAGACACTCTGATCATTGGTGGAGGTATGTCTTATACATTCAGCAAAGCACAGGGCGGAACCGTTGGAAAATCTCTTCTTGAAGAAGATTACTGTGAATATGCACTGAACATGATTCAGAAAGCTAAAGACAAAGGTGTAAAACTCCTTCTTCCGGTAGACAACGTAATTGCAGATGATTTCTCAAATGATGCAAATATCAAAGTTGTTAAAACTGGCGAAATTCCGGAAGGATGGGAAGGACTTGACATCGGACCAGAGACAATCAAGATCTATACTGACGCTGTAAAAGATGCAAAGACAGTTGTATGGAACGGACCTATGGGTGCATTCGAGATGCCGAACTTTGCAAAAGGAACAGAAGAAGTCGCAAAAGCACTTGCTGAGACAGATGCAGTAACAATCATTGGTGGTGGTGATTCGGCAGCAGCAGTTAACCAGCTCGGATACGGCGACAAGATGACTCACATCTCTACAGGTGGCGGAGCTTCCCTTGAATTCCTTGAAGGTAAGGAACTGCCAGGTGTAGCAGCTGCTAACGATAAGTAAAAAGCTTAGTGAAAGTAAGCGCAAGCGCGACTTGAACTTAGCGTTTACTTAGTTCACCGCACTTGGCGAGGTGTTTTCGAGCCTAGTAAGGTGAACATTCATTATCAAGATAAGGGAGATTATTGCAATGGCAAGAAAGAAAATTATTGCAGGTAACTGGAAAATGAATATGACACCTTCAGAGGCAGTAGAGCTTGTGAATACACTCAAACCTCTGGTTGTGACAGAAGAGGCTGACGTGGTATTCTGCGTACCGGCAATCGATATCATTCCGGTTGTAGAAGCTGCAAAAGGAAGCAACATCCAGGTTGGAGCAGAGAATATGTACTTTGAAGAAAAAGGTGCATACACAGGAGAAATCTCTCCGAACATGCTTACAGATGCTGGTGTTAAATATGTTGTTCTCGGACACTCTGAAAGAAGAGAATACTTCGCAGAGACAAATGAGACTGTGAATAAAAAGATGCTGAAAGCATTTGAACACGGACTTACACCAATCATGTGCTGTGGAGAAACTCTTGAACAGCGTGAACAGGGTGTGACAATGGACTTCATCCGTCAGCAGGTTAAAGTTGGATTCCAGAATGTAACAGCAGATCAGGCTAAGACAGCAGTTATCGCTTATGAGCCAATCTGGGCAATCGGAACCGGTAAGACAGCTACAACAGAGCAGGCACAGGAGGTTTGCAAAGCTATCCGTGAATGTATCGCTGAAGTTTATGATGAAGCTACAGCAGAAGCAATCCGTATTCAGTACGGCGGATCTGTAAATGCAGCTACAGCACCGGAATTATTCGCTCAGCCGGATATCGATGGTGGACTTGTAGGTGGTGCTTCTTTAAAACCGGATTTTGGTAAGATTGTAAACTGGAAATAGTTTTACCATGTTTGTAAAAAATTAACAAAAATATCTTTTGAATTTACACACTCAAGGCTATTTGATTAGTTATTATTACTAATTGAATAGCCTTTTATCATGTTTATATAATGTTTGTAGTATCACTAAAGAAGTATCACGTTAGTATCACTTTCAAAGGAGAGAATGTAATATGAGAAAAAACGGCGAGGGCAGTGTAAGACAGTTGTCAAACGGTAAATGGGAATGCATTATCCAAAGTAAATACACTAATCCAGATTCAAACTCACTTAGTCCTAAAAGAATTAAACGTACTGGCAATACAGAATTAGAAGCAAAGAAAAAAGCAAAACAAGCATTGTTAACATGGGAAAAAGAATTCGAAAAAACTAGAGAAAATAATAAAATAGATAACAAAAGAACTTTTGGAAGTTATATGAATGAATTTATAGATACCAAAGTGAAGGGTGAAGTAAAAGGATCTACTTATATGTCTTACGCTTATACAATGGAATCTTGTTTTCATAAATATAAAATTAGCAAACTGCAATTAAAAAATTTAAACATGTTGAATTTGAAGTATATTACAATACTTTAATTCATGACAAAAGTTATAAAACTGCAAAAGTTCCAATTCAATTATGCAGAAGATGCTGTGAATGGCTAATTGGAAAATCTTTATTAATTGAAAATTATGCAAATATTGCTAAACCAAAAAAAGATATAATTGATGAATTTAATAGAGAAAAACAACGAGAAAGAAAATCGAGAAAAAAAGTTTTTACAAACGAAGATATTCAAAAATTTTACTATGCTTATAAAAATAATATGTCTGAATACGCACCAGTAATAATTTTAATTTTAGAGACTATGATGAGAGGGCAAGAGGTATTGGCACTGACTATGGATGATATAGATTTAGAAAAAAATATAATTACAATTTGAAGTGCAGTAAGCCAAAGATTTGGAAATAATGAAAACAAACATAAAGTAGAACCATATATTAAAGTTCCCAAAACTGATAAAGCACGTGTTGTTTATATGTCACCGTTGGCAAAAAAAGCGGTAGAATACATTATCGAACAAACAAAAAACAAATGCAAATATAATCCAAATAATTTTTTATTTTCATCTTATAACCGTCATGGAAAGGCAAGGTCCATGGATAGTTTTGGATTACAATTTAAAGATTTATGTGATAAACTTGGAATTGATCGCGATGTACATGTCGCAAAATCAAATGGGCAAAAAGTTGGTTTATCAGTACATGCGTTAAGACATACTGCAATCACAATAGCAAATACCGCTCAAAATGCGAATGTTATTAACACAGCATTAATGGCTGGACATACAGCAATAAGAACTGAAAATATTTATACACATCAAACTTTGGATAGTATGAAATCAATTCAAAAACCAAGTGAGGTTGCGTTAAAGCTGCTGAAAAAGGTGTTGAATATACAAAAACCATTATCGCAACGAAAGGACGAGCAAGCTATCTTGGCAAACGGAGTCTCGGACACCAGGATCCGGGAGCTACATCATTTACGACGATGCTGAAGGTTGTGGCAGAGAAAATGTGAGGTGTAAAGAGATGGTTGGATTTGTGATCGTTTCGCACAGCGAAACACTGGCAAAAGGAGTAGTTGAACTGACAAAGATGATGGCCGATGATGTCCCGATCCGGGCCGCAGGTGGTTTGGATGATGGAAGCTTTGGCACAAGTTTTGAGAAGATTTCAAATGCAATTGAGGAAGTCTATTCGGATGACGGAGTAATCGTTCTTATGGATATGGGATCTGCTGTTATGACAACGGAAATGGTACTTGAGCTTATGCCGGAGAGAAAAATCGTAATGGCGGATTGTCCATTGGTTGAGGGAGCAGTTGCAGCAACGGTCAGTGCCATGGTCGGCAGGAGTCTGGATGAGATTATGAATGAGCTTTCAGATGTGCGGGAACAGAAAAAGCTACAATAAATTCTGTAAGCTAGACAGAATTCTGTGTTATGATAGAGGGGAATTATAAAACTTGAAAATTTAGACATAACACGAGGGGAGTATAGAATGGAAACAACAGAAAAAAACCGCTTCAGCGTTTTACTGGAACAACTGATCAATATGGGAGAGGTCAAGAGTTCCTCTCTGGCAGCAGCTCTTCGGTATGATCCGAGTTATATCAGCAAATGGATTACAGGAAGAATGATTCCTGTTGAAAAGACAAAGCAGAAAGTACTGCGAGGGATCAGTCAGGAAATCGTCAGACAGAGTACGCCGGACGGACTGGAAATGTTAAGTGCAAATTATCAGATTACAGACACCGATGAATTACAGACTGTGATTTATGATAATTTAGAGGCAGAATACAATTATGTAATGGAATTACAAAAAACTTACGGAACACTGATTGAACCGAAGATGAGTTTCTTTATGATGCTGAGTCCTGCACAGTACATTGCCAAGATGCGCCATCCGGTACTTAGGCGTGTGAAGCTGCTTAATATAGCCGCGGAAATGGACTTGATGGCATTAAATCACGAATACCGTATGCAAATCATACAAGGGAGCATGCGCAGAGAAGTATACAGATCCTATCCGGATGTTCATTTCTCCCTGATCATTCATATACAGCCTGAAAAAATGGAGAAGATCGAAGATGCTGTATTTTTAATGAATGTTATATCAGATATGTCCAGAGTTGATTTTCGTTTATATAAAAACAGTCAGGCGGCAGGAAGAATGATCTTTTCTGTTCAGGACGAGTTTATGATCAGCGGGATGCTCGTGGACGATAAAAGATGTATGGCCGTCAATGTCAGCACAGAGACAGAGCATTGCAGAAGCATGTTTGAAACTCTGAGTGAAGTGTGTACAAGAGATGTACTGCTTTATCGGCCTTCAACTATTGATGAACTGATTGAAGAGCATATCTACCAGCAGTCGATGCTTGCAATGAATAAAAGCTGGTATATAGGACATCTGACTGAGCATTTCCTGCCGGATGAATTATTTGAAGAGCTGTTGGAAACTCTGAAAAAAGAGATGGCACCTGATCCGATAGAAGAAGTCCAGTTGCGGTATCTGCATGCATTGACGAAAAAGGCACTTGCCGAAAGCAGTTCCAGAGTGATTCTTTGTAAGGAAGCGATTACCCAGCTTGTGATTGAAAAAGAGATTAGTTTTTATGGATATTGGATTAAGCTTTCGCTGCCACAGGTAAAGACGTATCTGAGATATTTGCAGACTCTGTGCCAGGGTGAAGAAGCTTCTTTGAAAATGAAAGTGCTCAGTGAGCGACTGGTAACGGATTATCAGTACGAGATGACGCAATGTGTTTTCCTTTCAGATGGCAGTTCCTATTTGATGACAAAAACAGAGAACAGGAAAAATAATCTGGCACTGTTTAATCATCCGGATATGATGACTATTTTTGAACAGTTCTTCCAGAGTATATGGAATATTCAAGATGAGAGATGTTTGTCTACATCGGAGGAACAACAGCAGTTTTTTGACCATATGATTCATAATACTGAGATTCAGACGGCTATACCATTCCATTTTTAATACTATTTATCAAAAGAATTCAAGTCGGTTCATTTTTTTCTGTGTTAAACTGACCCCATCTTAATTTTGTGATGAGAAAGGGGTAAATTATGAATCAGAAAATGACTGGAAAACCAAGTATTGATAAACCATGGATGCAGTATTATCCACCGCAGCTGATACAGGGGCTTGCAATACCTGAGCAGACTGTTTACGAGTATCTTATGGAGAGATGTCCTGGAGATGATGTGGCAGCAATCCATTATTATGGACGAGATATACAGTGGAAAGAAGTAAAAGAGGAGATCAATCTGACAGCGAGAGCTCTGCGAGCTCTTGGGTTCAAGGAAGGAGATCAGATCCCTGTTTTTCTTCGGGCTGTCCCGGAATTTATCTATTTACTGTTAGCAGCTGAAAAGATCGGGGCATCGATTCTCTGTAGAGATAATACAATTGAAGAAAACATAGAAGCAGTGAAGAAATCCGGAGCAAAAGTAATTATTGCGCATGATTTCCTTTCCCATGAAGAATTGAATAAATATCGCAGAGAAGCTGGTATCAGGGGAGCAGTTTTGTTAAGTCCTCTCCGCAGTGCCTTAAGAACCGGAATGCCGGATTATTGCTGGAATTATCTGGAATCTCTTTATACGGATTATCCGGCTTACGGGCCGTGCACCATGTTATGGGATACGTTTATTGCTACCGGAGCGCAGTTTGAAGGTAGCGTAGAAGCGGTAAAAGATATTGACAGACCATTATTCAGAGCTTATACAAGTGGTTCGACAGGACCATCTAAGCAGGTTATCCATTCTGCTCATACTATGATCGGAAATATGCACCAGATGAATTTCTATGGAGCTTCTTCTGATTTCCGTCCGACCTGGATGGTTACACAGCTGACACCGTCTCTTGTAGCAGTAGTAGTTGCAATGCTTTTGATGCCGCTTGCATCCGATAAGCTGCTGATCCTGAGTCCTTTTGTTGCGCCGGAAGATGTTGATCTGGAAATGATGCATTATCGCCCGAATTGCTGGCCTTTGATTCCGATGTTTATTGAAATAGTTATGAAAAATGGACGAGTGCCGGATGATTATGATATGTCTCATTTGTTCTCGGCAGGTGCAGGCTGCGAAGCTTATAACAATAACCAGTTGAAGAGAGCACAGAAGTTTCTGGAAGATCATAACTGCAAGGCATGTTTTACTACCGGTTACGGATGCAGTGAAGCCGGATCAAATATGTCATTGCCATTAACTGCTCATCCGATCAAAAATGGAAATGTAGGTATCCCGATGCCGCTTACAACGATTTCAATTTTTAAGCCGGGAACAGATGAAGAACTGACTTACAATACCATGGGAGAGATTTGTCAGTGTGGTCCGGGAACGATGATTGGCTATGATGATCCCCTTGCAACCCAGAGAACGATTAAAATCCACAGTGATGGCAGCAGATGGCTGCATACAGGTGATATCGGTTATATGACAGAAGATGGAACGATTTATGCTCTGACAAGAGGTGAAGCACCAAGATACGGAGGCGGTTCTCTGGAAACACTGCCGATGGAAAATCTTCTTGCAGATGCAGAAATTGAGGGAATCAACGATGAATTCTTTGTTATCATTCAGGATCCGGAACATCACAGATGTTTCCTTCCATATTTGTTTGTTGTACTTGAAGAAGGCTATACGGTTGATGATATCCGTGAAAAAGTGAATGAAAGTCTGGAAGATTATATGCAGCCGGTTGACATTATTGCTCTTCCGGAGCGTCCGTTCTTCCATTTCAAAACTAATCGTATTGGTCTGACTCATGATATTGAAGCAGGAAAATTCAACCACAGATAATAAAAAAAGGAATATATGAGGAAAACTCCCTTCCAGGATGACAGGTAAACTAAACCTGCTGTCTGGAAGGGAGTCTTTTTATGATAGAGAAGGGTACTGTATAGAAAAAGCACATCCTGATCCTTAAAAGCAATAAACCTGTCAAGAAAATCAGATCTGAGATACCGGATATCTGCCAGAGTGATTTTTGTATATCCTTCAGCAAGAAGAGGAGCGATGCTGCTGGCAAAAGAATCCCGGAAAATGATCAGTTCTTTGCCGGAGGTACATTTTGGATTTTCTATAGTGACAAGAGAAAGGGGACCGGAAAGAAACATTTCATCTAAAAAGGAGAATACATAAATGAAATTTAAAAAATATTTATTTTTGTTTAGATCAAAATGTTTACAATTTAAATTTGAGAGAGCTATTAAAAAAGCCCAAAAGGGTAATCCTCAGATGATACATTTTGATATGGTTATAGGTAGATGCGTAGGTAAAACCCATAATTTCTCTGATTTCTGTTCTAATATTTTCATGCAAAATAAAATTAGAGAAGGTATTCCAGTAGGTGAGCTTGTAAAAGAAGAACAGGAAAACAATCCGAATATTTCTACGGCAGTTGCACAAGAAAGAATTTCCGAGACAGATTCAACAAATATTTGGTGGCTCTCATGCGCTTTATATCATGAATGCAGAGTTTTAGATGATGAAGCGCAGATAGCGGTAGCTTCTGTCATTATGAACCGTGTAAAGAGCGATAAATTTCCAAATACAATTTTTGAAGTACTTGTACAGCTAGGACAATATGCTTTTGTTAATGATGAAATAATTTGGGGAGAGCCTGATGAACGTGCGATAAAAAATGCCGAATATGTTTATTGGAATGGTTCGCAAATTTCAGAGAATGTTTTATTTCAGGCGGAATTTCTACAAGGATCTGGAGTATGGAAACAAATTGATAATCAATATTTTTGTTATGAATAAATGAAAAGTACAGTTTACAAGGGACTACACAGGGTAGGTATCTGACGGGAGGGGTGCCGCCAGTCAGATTTTCCATGTGATGTTCAAGCTGTCGCTTGTGGCGGCTATGGTGGTGATCATCAAATCC